>Ga0153967_100165_pt1:5000-7500 | contig 41515 bp, 29 predicted proteins | sample TSFL051MetaG_FD_104688 | JGI IMG/M metagenome (GOLD analysis project Ga0153967, IMG submission 104688) | Attine ant fungus gardens microbial communities from Florida, USA - TSFL051 MetaG | ecosystem: Host-associated > Fungi > Mycelium > Unclassified | place: USA: Florida, Paynes...
CGTGTCTCGTCCATCTTATCGGTATCGTAAACCCTATCCGGCTTGGATCGATAGTGTACCATTTCCGCCTGGGTATGTAATGCCTTAATTCTGTATGTTCAACGCTTTGGGCAACCCAGAGCAAGACTTGGCACACTTTCTTTCCCGTTGCGGGGAGACCTCTAAGAATGGAGCATTATGTCTTCGACAATTTGTGCAATCACTCGAAGGAGATGCCTTTGTATGATATAGCAAGCTGCCTCCTGGGTGAATCCCTGATTGGGATAGATAGTCTTGTGGCTCGGTTTCACAAACACTTCTACAGTACCCACAGGAGTGTAGGCGTGACAGAATTGACGGAAGCCAAGCAGCGTCAACACGAGTCTGTTGATGACTTTATCGCCATATGGATAAATCTGGAACTCTCCTGTGAGCAAGAGTTCTTCGAAGCGCAACAACTTAAGATGTGCATCAATTGCTTCAGATATGAGTTGTCTCACATCTTGGCTTCTCAAACAATCCAAACTTTTGAAGAACTATGTTCAAAAGCACATGATCTGGAAGCCCAGATTTTGAGAAAGAAAGGGAAAAAGGAAGAGGGTAAGGCTGGAACGTCTGCTACGATTGCAATGGTGGAGACAAACAAAGCCAATAAAGCACCTGTATTGCTGAAAGCGCAGGCAAAAGAAAAAGGTAAAGGGAATGTTAAGACCCTAAAAAAACAAAAAGAAAAAGAATATTCCTTTCGAAATGAGGATGTTGAAGATTTCTTCACATCTTTATTAGAGCAAGGGTTGATCGAGCTTCCCGAACCTAAGAGACCGGATGAGGTGGGACGAGTAGGAGATCCCAAATACTAAAAATTCTATCGGGTTATTTTTCATCCGATAGAATATTGTTGAGTTCTTAAAAATCAGATCCAAAAGTGATTAAATGATGGTGTCATTAAAATAGACCCTACTAAGCAACCTGTGGTCACCTCAAATCCGGTATTTGTAATAGTTGGGAGATATTCTTTGCCCGATAGCTGAGATCTCGCCAAGCATAGCCTATTCTTAGTTCTAGCACCGGAAGAGCAATTTCAGAGGAAGAAAAAATCTCAAAATATGATGAAAGATATATTCAAGGAGAATGGAGCACTCGTGTTAGCCTAAGGAGTAGGAAGCGCCAAGGACGATTGATTGCTATGCAGGCGGCCCTTGAGACGAGGTTATATCAAAAAGAAAAGAATAAGCATCGTCAGAACGATCCGAATAAAGTAGGCAGGGGGCAAAGACCAAAGAAAGAGCAAAGGAATTCAGACTCACCTAGTGAGTATATGGATTTCGTGTCTAAGTTTCCAATAACTCTCAAGGAGTTTATGCCACCTGAGTGAATGGACATCCCAGGCATTGAAAGCCTGTCATGTCAGGCAATTCAAGTGCTGGATGACTCGGCATATCCAAGTCACATAGCACCTACTCTCCCTATAGATGAGTAATGGGGAAGCTCTCAAGATGAACAATGAAGCTTTGTATTCTGATCAAACAAAAAAAGAGTCTACGAACCAGGGGAAGAATTTCATGTCCAAGTTACTGATGATTTCGTAGAACTTGTGACAAAGGAAGAAATGGGGGAATTGCCTGAAGAAGTTGACAATAAAGAGGTGATGCCTTTATAGAGGAGGGTAGCTAAGGGTGTGGATGAAAAATGAGAGAGAAACAGGCCACTTCACCTCAGGATACATCCAACGATGCACAAGAATCAGATTCCGACCACCTCTGTGTCTTTGTCAGTGAAGTAAATCACCCCGATGCTAAGCGATCCGCAGTGTTCAATGTGAGCCCAACCACCCCACTTTAATAGTAGGAGAAAGGAAAACGCTCGATCCATGGAGTCCGTCATCCGATCTCCCCATTGACAGATAGAGTTGAAGAAGAATCAATTAGCCCGGGATTTCATATTGAGATCTTCAACTACTTCCGAGAGGGTCTCATGCTACGATACGAGTAGAATACATAGGGGTATAGTCCGGGTAAACCAAATAAGATTTTGACGTATACCTTTTATTGGAAACCTACAAAGTCGCAATCCTGACTGCGGGAGCAGACCTTTTTGAGATTCATTCTTGCATTCCAGTCTAACTCTCCCTTCTGTCTGTCACTGGATCTCCACTACTTGACTTGCGACTTGAGCTAGCAGACTGAGTTTTAGCTTGAGCGAGAACGAAGGCAGGGCAGACATCTCTAATTCTTAGAAAAATTGTCTTTTTTGCGGACGATCTTACGAAAAAACAAATCGTAGAATCGTCCGTTGCTCCTCGCTCTTGCAGGTGAGTTTGCTTTCAATAAACACCGGGAATCCATCTATCAATGTCGATCGGCGGGGAAGAAAGCAACCAATTGAGCTTCTATGGGTCCCAATAGCCTTAGTTGAGGGAAAGCAAACCGGAAAGAGAATGAAGCAATTTATGTAGCTGCTATTGGTCCCGGGGAATCAATAAATGGAGCTCGAAAGAGCCGATGTTGAGGTAAAAACCCGC
>Ga0153967_100165_pt1:15000-20000 | contig 41515 bp, 29 predicted proteins | sample TSFL051MetaG_FD_104688 | JGI IMG/M metagenome (GOLD analysis project Ga0153967, IMG submission 104688) | Attine ant fungus gardens microbial communities from Florida, USA - TSFL051 MetaG | ecosystem: Host-associated > Fungi > Mycelium > Unclassified | place: USA: Florida, Paynes...
CATATCTATCTCAATCTTGTGGCAATTTCCTCTTCAAATCACATCAAGATGAACTTGGAAGGAGTAGGGAAGGCTACTCCGGGAATTCGGATTATGGTGGGGTCATAAGAGATGGCAATGGTGCTGTCATGTGGAATTGAACAGGTCTCCTCTAGGAATCAAAAGATGCAACCTTTGCATAAGCAGAAACTCTCCAGCACGGCCATTGTTTTGTCCAAACTATTGATTCTTTTTCAAGTCATCATATCAAACAAAAAAGGGGTTCTCTTAACATGATTAGATGGGCGAATGGTAATAATCAATAACCTTGGCGCCTATGCTTTATTCCTGAGAAAACATTTCTCAATATATGTTGAGTTAAAATTCATCATGTGAAGAGGGAAGCGACTCATTTAGCTGACCGTCAGGCTAACTTGGGTGTTAGGCTGCAGTCTTGTAGTCAGTGGATGGGAGGTCTTCCATTCCAGAAGAGATTTTCATTTAACTCTTTCTCCCACTTATCATCTCTCTGTGGGACTTGTTCCCTCTTCAACTCAGCGCATAGATAGGCATTTTTATTGAGAATGTTTTAAGGTCCCACCTTACCTTTCAAAAAAAAAAAGTAGCCGAACCGAAGGAGCTCTCACAAATAGAATTTGAGTACCACGGGGAAAAGCTAGCTGGATAAACAAGACAGGGATCACCCGCTCGGCAATGCTACCTTGGGGAGGAGACAAAACACTTTAATATAACAATTGAAACTCATATTCAAAAGCTTTTTCGATATATGAACAAGATTACTATGGAAGAGTTGGTGAACATTGTTCTGACTCATAGCTCTAAGATGACTAGCATGAATGAGCCAGCTTCAACACCACCTAGACTCTTAATCATAGACAGACTTGCACTGACCTCAACATAAAAAGATGAACCTGGTCTGTCTATTTGTATGCATTGGCTTCACTCACTCCTAACCTCCCTAGACATAGCAAAGAACACATAATGAAAACAGCCCGGTAAGGGCGGAACGAGAAAGGAGTTTGATAAAAAAGAGTTTGGGAATGTCCCGCTTAGTTAACAAACATCGAGTTTGGAGTCGGGGCAGCATGAATACGAGACTATTGAAGTGAAGTTTGGAATCATTTTTGTTTTCTATCTTCAGATTACCAAATTGGAGAATCACCAAGGCCTTTCAACGATTCGACGCGCCCCCCTAAGCTAGACGCTTCACCTACCTGACCTCAGAGAGAATAGAATGAGTCGCCCTACTAGCCCTGGTCTTACTAAGAGTTTGAATTGCTCTGTAGGCTAGTAGGGCGAATGAATCGCATTAGTGCGATTTGGCTGGCTGAATCGCGCCCAGCGAACAAATCGCCTCCTTGCTCTTTGTCTAAGATTGGACTAAAGGTACCGCATCCTTTTTTGTTGTTTTTCTTTTGGCTAAGAAGCCCGTAGGTTGTACGCCAGCCATACATAGCTTGAACCGTGATGGCCACAATGCTTAGCTATTGCCGATCCCCAAGACGCCTTTGGTTGAATGTTCACACCTGATCCACCGTCTGCACTTCCTACATTCACTCCCGGAAATTGAAACAGGAAAACAGGAATTGTAACCTCCCGGTCCGCTGTAGTCAGCCTCACGGTGTGCCTGACTGGCGAGTCTGCCGTCTCCACGGCTTTCCCTTTTGCGGGCTGCTCCTCAAGCCTTTGAGTGCCGATCTTCGCTTGGGCCGGCTCCGAGGCTCTACCCTAGCTTTTCATTGGTTCCTCCCAGGGGCCCTTTCTCGTATCGCGCGCGCATCTTCAAGCAATCGGGGGGGGGGGCGCCGAGTACATAGACGAGGCGGTCCCGGGAATGAAAGCCCATTCCCTCGTGCTCTGGAACTCCTTAACTTCGGTTGAACAAAAAAGGTTCAATCTTGTGAAACCGTAGCGTAGGCGAAACCCAGCAGCCCGCCCAGAGTTTTACCTTCTCCGGTCCTGGAAGGAAGCCCCACTTTCCTTCCTTCCCCCAGAAGGCAACAACACTGGGAGGAAGACGATCAGGATCTCATGTGTGGCAGCTGTTGGAACAAACTCCGAATCCAAGAGGTACCCACCTAGAGAAAAAGGAAACTCACCACTCACTGGTGAAAGAGGAGAGAGAAAAGACCAATGGAGGGCCCCGGGGCCGGAATGCGGTAGGGTCTTCAAGCCCCACGCTCGATTCTCGAGATTCATGGGCCGTTTCGCGAAGATCTTCGATCCGAACCTTCGCATCTACTCTCTCTTAGAGGATGAACCAGGCCTTCGCTATCGCAAGAATATAGCGATCGAAGAGCTATCGCTCAGCCGCTGCGCGTATTACGAAAGCCGTATTGCCCGAAGGGGGCATGCTGCAAGAGCGTCGGTGAGTGGTAAGCGCGGGAGGCGTGCCCGAAGGGCAGCGGCAGCAGTGTGGTTCCAGGTGCCGTCGCTAGATTGAGATCTGCAGGGTGGCGGGGACTTCGACTGCCTTGTATCGGGTGAAGAGAAGGGGGCGGTAGGCTTAGTAGGGCTCGAACCTACAATATAACCGTTATGAGCGGTACGTTTCAACCAATTAAACTATAAGCCCCTAAGAATGGCTACATGAAATTCGTTAAATTCGGGAAGAGCGGACGGAAAGAGGAGGCCTTTGCTCTATCTGCTTTTTCCTCTTCCCAGGAATGAAGAATTGGATAAAAAAAAAAATGATTTTCTTATTGTTTATATATATATAGAATATTATATATCTATTATTAATTATAATAATATAATAAAGCAAGCGGCCCTTTCACGACTCAAACTGCCGGTACGCTTTCCGGCTCGCAACGACTCAAACGGGCGGGGGCTCTCTATTTGCTTGCAATGCCGGCTGTTCGCCTTTAGTTAGAAGTAGAAATAGAGGGCGCCCTTTGCCCCACACTTCAAAAAAAGTACATAAGTAGTGAGAAAGAAAAACTTGGTTACGGGAACCGAAGGTTAGGCCGACTACTTACTTTAGTATAGCTGCACTTAAAAAAGCGTATTCCTACCTCCTTTTCTTCCCCTTTCTGTCAATGTTGCCAATTCCCAGAATACTAATAATGTACCCTCGCGCATACAGTTGCCCAACAACTTTCTTCCTCCGACTTCTTTAGCCACTTCCGCATCTGTCGTATTCGGGAGAGCTTGCTTTGTGGCGGAGCATTTAGCAATGCCAGCAGCCTGGTGAAGGCTGGCTGTCTGGGGACAGGTTAAGGCAGGGCCTGCTGGGCTTGCTTCTCATGAGATTGGGTGAGGGAATCAGAAAAGGGGCTCATAAACCGGGCGGGCGGGCTTTTGGGCACACGGAAAAGGGGAAGTGGATGGAGGGTGCTTCTCAGCTAGAGTTGGGGGTGGGGTCGCTATAGTGGCTAGGGTGAGTCTTCTTACATGGCTGGACGCCCGGCTCTAGACGAAGCTGCAGGGGTTACCACCACATCCTCTCCCGATAGACTTGAAGCTTTTCATAGTCAGGCGGGGTAGAAAATCTTCTCTCAAAAAGAGACAGACCAGAGATGACAAGAGGAAGGTATTCGATTAAAAAAATAGAAGGCAGTCAGAACAGCTTCAGCCCATACAAGTAGAAATCTCAATGTTAGGTACAGACCCCAACATTCCAGTAGAAATAAAATATCTAAGCCTTGGGCTGAAGACATGTCCTAATCTACGATGCCACAACAAAAAGGGGGAGTAGAGGGAACACACCAGACACAGCAGAAAAGGCAAAAGACTGAGGTAAACGAAGTTTCTCCAAAAAAGAGAGCTTGCCAACTCTATGGTCCTTCCCAATCCCCTTACTCCATAGGGCCTCTCGCATGAGATCCTGACAAGACAGGAGGTAGGAGAGAAATAGAAGCATTTATTTCAAGCCGGAAAGAAGATTCACTGAGAGAGCGGGAAGATGAAAAAGAGCAGAACATATTCGATGATAACGAGAGAGAGTACCAAGACTAGCTAGAGGGGATTGTTCGGAGTTTGCAGTTTAAACAATAAGGAACTTAGGTGGAGAACGAAGAGAAGAAAGAAGTGAAGAATCACCAGTCATATTCTTCTTCTTCGATGCACCCGAAGCATGTTCAGCTGCAAGAACCTGATCTGAAGCACCCTAAGTAATAAAAGATCGACCCCCAGCACCCAACCTAGTAAAGGGGAGAAAGTCGAGTCTCCTCGGATCTCACATCAGCAACTGCTCTCTCAATGTCTGGTGGAGGAACTCGATGTTGAATTGAGGATCTAACATTCTCGAACTCGGGCCTCAAGCCCATCAAAAACTTAGAGAGCCCCTTTATGCTCTATAAGGCTATTCTATGTTATATGAAATTCTTCCCGACAAGAGCCTTTAGGGTGCCCCTATCTTAGAAAAGGGTCCCTCATGCTCATCAGCTGGTCCCATAGAAGCCTAAGCCTTCGGTAATAAATAGTATAGCACACTTATTTCTTTATTTTACCAATAAGCTAAGGCATGTTCTTCATGTTGCAACTGATAGAAAGGTGGAGAATCATCCTGATAATAAAGATTACTTATGTAATCCCAAATATCTTTAGCAGTCGCAAAAGAGGTGACGGTGTATATGGGGCTCAAAGGAAGTACACAAGGCATCCCATTTAAAGCTAAGCACTTTTCATCTTTTGTAGGAAAATCCCCTTCTCTAGTTTTGGAAAATGGAAGCGACCCGCCCACATAAGCACAAGATTTTTTTCCCGAGCAAATCATTCTTCATCGCATAAGCCCATGACAAGTCATTTCCAGATGCTTCTTTCGGAAGAGCACGGGAAAAGCCTATGGAATCCATTGTACTAAGACCCGAAAGATCATCCAAGGACTGAAAATCGGGACTCAAAAAACTAGTCAAGAAGGCTTAACTCAAGCAATCACTCAAGAGAAGAAAGGATTTTAGCTTGCCGGATTCGGAAAAGAAAGAAAAGAAGAAGCCGGGTCTTCTTTTTTCTTTTTTTTAGGACAATAAATGGGCTTAAATTAAAGAGCTAGGGCGGCG
>Ga0153967_100165_pt1:25000-37500 | contig 41515 bp, 29 predicted proteins | sample TSFL051MetaG_FD_104688 | JGI IMG/M metagenome (GOLD analysis project Ga0153967, IMG submission 104688) | Attine ant fungus gardens microbial communities from Florida, USA - TSFL051 MetaG | ecosystem: Host-associated > Fungi > Mycelium > Unclassified | place: USA: Florida, Paynes...
CAGAGTGAGGGGCGTTATCCATCCGCCGATAGAGCCGGCTTATAGTGAAGATCCGCTCATATGCTGCATGAGTTAGCGATCAAGCGGAAAAGGACCTGCTGGCTTCTTTTCTTTCCGGAGCAGAGCTGCCTTGCTCGTAGCTCCGTATTAATATAAAAGGGGATGCAGGGTGAAAGAAAAATAAGAAGCAAGTCTTGACGGAGTAAAGAGCCACCTAACGGTGGTTCTGCGCCAAGTGCGATCGATTGTCCTTCCTTTATAGATTGAACTACCGTAACTCCACTCAACCAACAAAGTGAATTCCATACTCAAAGTTGAGTTACCGTACAAACTCAATATCTATAAAAACTAAGGGGGAAGAGTTTTTACTGAAGCCGAAAGGTATCCTAAAGGAATGGTAGGCACCACAATCCACCCAGACGCGGCCATCATAAATGGTTCGTGCGACGGCGGCGGAGGCAGGTTCGGGATAATCCATTCAATCTTCTTCTTTTTTTTCTCTTTTTTCTGAATTTTCCTCTTCCCATGGAACTCCCTCTTGAAACATTTCCAGAGACTCGAGTCTTATTTCCTCTTCTTCTTTCGGTGGAGTTTCCTCTCTAGGTTCTTCTTACAGCCTTATCCCTTTTCAAAATTCTTCTTCCCTTAGCTTAGGATCGCCTTTGGAAGCCGGAACGCAGGGGTCGATCCAGATGTTCCTCACAAAGCCAGATAGTATTAATAGCATTAATTGTAGTGATGGTAGGGGGATGCTGGAAATCGGACACTTTCTCGGCCCAGCATGTTGAGACCGGAGCGTGACTAGGGAGCGAGTTCTTAAAAACCCCCATTCTATCGTTGGGGTTCTTAGGAGTTTCCTGTTCATCCGCCACGTTGATTTTTCCTTCTTTTATGAAATCTTGGATTTTTTGCTTCAATTCAAAGTCTAGCTTGCACCCGTCGCATGGCCCGGTCCCCCCTCATTGGGGACCTAACAAAATTCTGCCAATTCCTTCCGCCCCCACCCCCCAGATACATACATACTTTTCTTCCTTTCTCCCATAAAGCTTCCTTTCCTGAATCTTAGCTCTTCTCTTTCTTATTTATTCTTACTACTATCACTTTATAAACCAGGCTGGCTGAAAAAAACCGTAACGTATCAGGGTAGTACGCCTGGAACAAAAAGGTTCGTCGTACAATTTCGGCGATTACAAAAAGAAAGGAGTATAATCCCTCTCCCCCTTAGTGTCTTTCCACTTCCGTCGTTCAGGAACAAACACTTCGCCTAATTCTTTGGAATCCCGGCCCGGTTTTCCCCCACTAACCAATTACGTTACGACCACTGAACAAACTTGGTTGACGAACATGGTTTATGCGCCGCTAATGTAGCGGCTTGTCGAGCATTTGACAAACTCACACCATCCATTTCAAATGGGATTTGTCCCGCGGACACACGAGCAATCCAACCCGTAGGATTTCCTTTTCCTCTTCCCATTCTTACTTCTGTAGGTTTCCCGGTAATAGGAAGATCTGCGAGAACTCTTACCCATATCTTACCATTTCTTCGGAATTGCCCGCTCATAGCACGATGGAATTGTCCGATTATAGCCCGACGCGCTGCTTCAATGGCTCGATATGAAAGACGACCGGCTCTACAACTTTTAGTGCCATATCTTCCAAAACCAAGTTGTGTACCGTCCGGTTTGCAACCCCTACGACATCTGCCTTTACGATATTTACTAAATTTCGTACGTTTCGGATATAGCACGTCCCTTTTTTTTTTTACTATATGAAATCCACACTTTGACACCTAAGATTCCGTAACGAGTAGATACTTCCGCAGGAGCATAATCGATTTTCTGGTTAAATACATTACGAGATGTTTTTCCATACTTTCCGCATTCAGTTCTAGCTATTTCTGCGCCTTCTGATCGACCTGAACAACATATACGGATCCCCTCAACCCCTTTTTTCATTACTAATGGAATATCCTTAACTATTTTACTAAAAATGGAACGAAATGATCTTGTTTTGTTTCTCAGTTGAAAAGAGATGTCTTGAGCAATCAGAGAAGCACTTTGATAAACAGATTTGATCTTGACCGACTCAATTAAGGTATTAGTCTTTGTTCTATTAGACAACAAAGATCGCATTTTTTTCACTTCGTTCAAATAAGAGTTGTACCCGTATGGAATTCTTCTGTTTCTCAGTATGATCTCTATCATCATCTCTATTCCCTTTATAAATTCTCCTATCCCACCCAGGTCTATGAATTTCTCTATCAATTCCATTACCCTATCCTTACCCATGAGGTTCCAACATTTGATCCTTAATTGACCTAGGAGTTGTTCCCGGGCATCCTCAAAAAAAAGGTTCTTATACATCCCAACCCCATCCCTTGGAAATAAAAAGGTAGCACCGAAGAAAGGAAAGAGCGAGATGGTTGTTTTTGTTGTTCCCGCGAAGCGAAGATCATTCGCTTGGCGAATGAAGTGGGTCAACCTCTTTTTGGCTTCGGCCAAACACTTTTTCTCGCTGGTCGAGCTTTCTACAAAAAAAGCGATGCGAGAACGTATTCTCTTATCTAAGCTTCTTCCCTGTGCATTCGCTCCCCCCGTCGTAGATAGTTCAGCCACGCCCGGCGCCACGAAATGATTGAGAACTACGACGGGGTCGAAATCCATTTTGTTCTTTGTATTCAATAAGTATTGCATGACCGAATAATTCAAGGAGGGGAGCACTGTAGGGAGGGTCCTTTTAAGTAGAGGAGTCGTCGGGCCGTCGGAGCGGGACTTCTTTGGGAAAAAGAACTTGAATAACTTTGTTTTTCTGAAGGAGTCGTCATTTTCTGTCAGGAACGCTATGTCATTTACAACCCCGGCGTATTTCGGATGCTTGAAGGCCCCGCTGACCCGAAGTGATTTAGAAAGATTCTTCTTTATCTTTATCAATGGTGATCGGTCATGGTATCCATAGCGTTGCTTCTTTTTCGGCCAAATCCTAATTTCGTTTTGCTTCTCCCGGTCGTCGAGCCTGATCGACTCGACTCTTTTCCCTGCCCCCCGGCCTCTCACTTCGTTTCGTTCTTCTTCTGTATCGCCGCTTGAATGAAGACACCCGATCGGCCCGACTTTCCCAAATGCCCACCACCGGCCCTTCTCCTTTCCGGGTCTGGATTTTTCCCGTCGTTTCAGTAGTCGTGGTCGACGGGGAAGAAAGAAATGAATGAATGTTCTTTTGGGAAAATGTATAATAAAACACCTACCGAGACGAAAGCCAAAGGTGAGTCTCGTAGGTGGACGTATCGAACCGAAATAAGATCTCAGGTTGACATCTTGATACACTGATTTACCATAATAATAAATAGAGTCAATGGTGACTCCGCCGTGGGAAGAGCCGCTTCTTTCTTGCTTGATAGGGGGGGCTTCCATTCACCAACGCAGACTAAAAGTGCTCTCCGAACCGTGCTGGACAATAACCCATCACACGGCTCTCAAACCCAACCTGTGGTGGATCCCGGGGGACAAAGTCAAAGCGCTTGATCTTTTGCCCCATACTTTGAGATGCTCCTCCCCGCCGATCAAGCAGCGACGCTGCTTGTGATAGGCTTAGCTTTAAGCCGCTATCGTTCGGTTCGAATAAGTCAAGTCCCTTCGGTCGGTTCGCTCAGGTGGTCTTCCCTTATCTTCCCTAATGTTCAGAGTAGTTATAGTTTGAGAAAGGAGCACCAGCCGAGCACCCTGAATGAATAAGAAAGGGACAACAGAGGGAATCCATGATTCTTATTCAACCGAGTTGAAGCTAGCAACATGTCGATTACACACCGGAGGTTGGTTGGTAAGAACTGGGGACAAAGCCCCCTAACCTAAGTGGGCCTACCAGCGAAGCAACTGGTACTTGATTGGGCGGGGGGGCGGTTTGGTTTCGTGCAACGCCCTCGCAGCAGGAAGAGGTAGTTGTCATTTGAAAGGAAACGCCCTTTCTATGTTATTAGTAAAGCCTAAACGCCCTGCAATCTTTCTAAAGCGCTAACGCGCCTTATATTATACAATTAGAAAAGCAACCTTTCGCCTTTATTGATATGATATAAAACAAGCTTACTTACTAATAGCAACAAGCACCTTCTTTCTCAAAGTCAAGGCTCTTCTCCTTTTCTACGAATCTACAACTCTCTTTACTGAGAGAGACTCCATCCATATCCCTACTAGTGGTTTTTCTTCATTTTCCATTCTAATTTGTTTGACAGCTTAAACTAGGTTCCATTTTAGATGGGTTTTCGGTCTTAATCAAAATAGGTCAGGGGCGCGTCGGAACGGTCGGTGGCTGCTTAGTCTCATCCGAGAGTCTAATCTCTTTGTACTGCTTTTTTTTGAAAAAAAAAAGAAGGAAGGGGGTCGATTTAGGCTCCTTCCCTTCCACTGCATAGCTGCGCTAGCAGGTACTATGAGCCCTCTGTCCCACGCATCTAACCAGCTCGCGTGGTTCACCGGTTCCACCGAAAACTCTAATTTGTTGAAGCGGAGCATAGTGCGCTTTAGGCGCCGAGCGAGAAACGTCTCTTCTTTCGTTTCGGTTTATTCACTGATCTGAAGCACTTGTTTTCTTATTAATTCCAGGGGCGGCGGCGTTCTTGAATGAAGTCTATCCGAACCGAATTAGCACTTCTCAAATCAGGCTAGGCCTCTCCAGCTGAGCTGGGCGCCGGGGCCCTGGATGCGCTAGCGATCGGCACATAGGGGAGTGGTTGCCCGGGTTTCTCGGCCTGGTATCCTGCACCTCGCGTTCATGATATCTACATTCAACTGTGCCCCGAAGACACGGTCGAAGCACGCCCGCCCAGTGTGCTTCTTTCACGACATGCTCTGGTCCCGGGGTCTTCCAGTGGTCTTCTAGCGTTAGAAGAAGTCGTGTCCGGGACGGACATCTGCAACGTCCTCCCACGCTTTTTTGATTTGAAATATAAGACAAACTGAAGAAAAAGACTGACCCATTCGGTGACTTTCGCGGTCGCCCTCACTGAACCGACTTGAATCTGAACTACGATTCAGACCAAGTCTTACCGAAATCGGATTTCCTTTTCGTGCCATATGCGCTTAGACTTTCTTTTTCCCCCTTTTTCTTCCCGGTCCAATATTAGTTCTCGAAAGTCTTCGTTTCCGTGTAGAAGCAAACTCTCCAAATTTATGACCAACCTTTCCTTCAGTGATCTTACAACGAACAGAAGTTTTTCCATTGTAAATTCGTACGGAGCAATTAACGAATTCCGGCAAAATAGAAGATCTACGTGACCAAATTTTCCTGTTCAAAAGAAGATCTCTCTTCTTCTTCATTCTCAACAGGAATGCATCAACAAAACTGCCCTTCCATATAGATCGTCGTGGCATTAACTCAGAATTTCTTCGTAGTACGCTTCTACTTTAATTAAAGCTTGCTCCTACTCCTCCTCCTTCTTCTTTAGTACAGAATCGTCGTTGGTCCTTCTTTTTATTTTCGCTTCTCTTTCTTACGCAATTAAAGCCCATTCCCTTACCGGATAAGCGTATTTCCCGACACGATAGACCTATTAATGGGTCTTTTTTTTTTGTCTTCGGTGGAGAATCTTGCCTTTCTTTTTCTATATCCCCTCTGTTCCCCACTGACCATCTTCCGAACCCTGGTGAATTAGTTTCTTTCATGAGGTCAATACTGGAACTAGTCCTAATCTCCGTACACGATTTAGTTAAGTCAGACTTTTTCCCCTTCCTTCTTTTCTTTCTTTCTCTTCTAAGCAGGAATAAGTCTTAATCCATTTAAGGAGCGAGTAAGCCCTGGTTCTTTTCTCCGATGGTTGAGCATTTTCTTTCTTATACGCAATATTTCCTTATTGATTCTCTTTTTTTCTAATAGTCTAATTGCCATGGTAACCAAGATCCATAATATGAAAACAAAAATGAGAATTCGAATACGATACGAGCAAACGCAACCCCAAATTAGAATACGAGACAGGATTCCACCCATCAGTATGTAACCCCCACAGCTCCCTTAGTGCTAAAATTTCTCTGTATGCCTGGGTTTTCCCCCTTTGTTCGCGACCACAAAAAAAAGAATGGAATTGTAGTTTTGTTTTTCTAGTCCCATGAATCTCCGACGATTCCCCTCTGAACACCTACTCTACTAACTCATAACCTTAAAATCTAATTTTTTTCTATAAGTTAGTCTAATAGATTAGCATTCCGCATTCCATTTGGAAAGCCTTTTCGCTTATGAGACTAACTCCAATGAATGCCACCAACAAGAAAGCTAAGTTTGCCGCCCTAGCCTTTCTAACCATTGGTTCCAGGATGACAACCAAAGACTAAAGCCCGATCCGAGCAAGATCGTCGAGACGTCTACGCGTGGGGCCATTGCTGACGCCCCTTGCATTCCAAACAATTGCAATTGTGGAAATTTTGGAAATAGAGTGGAGTGGGGCTTAGCCCCAAGTTTGGATTGTGCCCTAGTAGTCGCGCTCTTACCCGGGTGCTGCCATTTGTTTGCCTTGTTCGGAGGCTCCGGTTTCAAATCTTTCTCAAAGATAGATGATTGTGGGTCCTGAGAGGAGCTATTGGATTCTTCATCATGATCATTGGAATGAAGAGGCTTTGAGGACCTTCCTTCTAAGGAGAAAGCGCGAACTTGTCTCTGTATGGCAACCACTAAAAAAAGATAGTGAACCTTCGGTTTATTGGATTCCGGGCCGGATGGATCCAGTGCATAATCCGTAGGGGGTCTTGATTATCAACAAAATTTCTGCCAACTAGTTTCTCTTCCTGCTGTCCCCGTGAGGCAGAGCTACCGCCGGTATTAGGGGCTTCGTTAACCGAAGGCTATTTTCCAATAGCGAAATACTCCGGTTGTTGAAGAACAGGAGCTTGGGGATTGTTATCTAGTTCAAGCTCTTCGCCCCGAGGACCATCTTCAATGGTTTGCATGTAAGCAGCAGCAACATCTGAATCACAAGGGCTAACTTCAGTGGTAGAAGCCCTGACTTACTTAAAAGCTTCTGGATTGGTTGGGTCATTAGCATGAAAAAAAACCGGAGCATTATTTGCAGCTTCAGCCACACCAGCATTCACCTCAGCAGGTGCATTTTGAACAGTAGCCGCATTATCAGCAGCAGGCATCGTTTCAGTGGTAGGCGCTGCCCGTATTGGTAGCATTGGTTCTTGGAACATAGGCCATTCTCGTTGTGCTGACTACTCAGAGAGACTCTTTAGGAGTAAAATTATCCGCTTCGGCTTGCCTCTGGAAGCTCTATTTTGATACCTTAGCGGACTACTTGTTTGAAGCTTTCAATATCTTGTTCTCAATGACCGGATCTCGCACTTCCTTCCCCACCCACCTACCCTCTTTACCAGGTAAATTTCCCTCAAATTCAATGAGACAAGTCCCTTCTTCGCTATGCGAGACTGGCAACAAACAAGGCTTGTTGCCTTTTAGTAGTCAGGAAATGAGACCTCGTCAACTACTTAGTTTTCTGGACAAAGAGAAAGCACAACAACCTTGATCTGCGGCTTTGAACCGATTGGAGGGAGTTCTAACGATCGTAGCGTAGGCCGAGCACTCTTCTCGATCCAATACAATTTTTGGATGCACTCTCGCCTTAAGTGGCTGAAACCTCTATGTGGAAAAGTTTCTTATTGCAAAATGAATGGCATTCTAGAAGCTCTCACTAAAACAAGGACTTCCTATACTGTACTAACAGTAGAGTCAGTGGACATAGGGCATGTCCCCCTCCTGACGTTCCCCTAGCGGGTGAACTACCAATAGCGATTGAAGCTCCTTATGCCCGGTTCCGTTCTCCCCTAAAAACGAAAGCAATTTAGCTACTAGTCCGAAAGCCAGAAGCCGAAGGCCAATGACACTAGCTAACTAGCTGATAGAGATGCCACAGCTGCTTCTTCTGGAAGAGCTGCAAAAGCGAATACCACTACGTTAGCTGCCTCCTTTGCTGATAGAGCGGCAGAAGGCGGGTACGACGTTTCTGCTTATATCCCGTTCCTCCTTGGATATAGACGAATGCCCCTTCCTATAACAACCTGACACACTGCGGTGCCCTTAGGGGCACCCCCGATTACCGGTCCCCTTCGCGTAACTTCCATTCCTTAGTTTGAGCTTGCTCGCGAACTAAGAAGGTTGGCATGTGTATGGCTGCGAGAGCGACGGAGAAGAGGATTTAGAGACAACACGTAAAGCCGAGTTACCCCAACCAACGGCTGCCTTTGCTAACCTTGCCTTCTTATCTGAACTAACGCACCATCAACATTCTTCTTCGAATTTCAATCAACAAAAAGAAAGAGGAATTCTGAATAAGATGGACTACTAGAGCCACGGTAGCGAGCCATAAGCTAGCCTTGTCGTAGTATTAGGAGCGATGGAGCTTGCCCAGTGAAAGGAATATGTAGCGAGTCACGGGAATAATAGAAAAGCACTCTTCGGGGCTCACTATCACCTCTATTACATAACCTCTCTCTGGTCTACTCTCCCTCCGAGGATGGTCACTCAACCTATGGAAGAGCCTGGCTTAGGTCGAAAGGGCTTCCCAGCAGAAGCAACTTCGCCTTTCCCTTTTCTCTTGAATGAAGAGTCAAAAGGAAATTCAATTGTGGCTGGACACGGGAAAAGGCATATTCATTGCGGATTGACCAAAGAAGTCATTTCAATGGTGATTTTAGCCCTTTCCCGAGGCCATTCTGAACGTTTAGTTTTTTAGAAATACCTGAAGCTTTGCTCCTTGGCAGGCTAGACTTCTTTCAGACCCGTATGATGTGCCTCTTTCGGTTGCTTTCTAGCTTTACCGAATGAAGTGAGTCACCTTTCTCTTCTGTTTCCGTTTTCAGACAAGTAGCTAAGTCGTGTTAATCCTCTTCTGCCTTTCCTTGCTTTGCTTTTAAGCTGGCTTCCTTTGATGCCCACTGCTTCGTCAATACGGCAACATGGAATCCGCATCTGAATTAGCAGCTTCCTTGCTTGAGCAGCCTTTCGCCTTTGGCTTCCTCTTTCTAGCTCTCTCTTCCTTTCGTCATCTGGAAAAGAAGATAGATAGTAGTGATGAATGAGTATAATAGTTGTGATCTTTCTTACCTTAATCTTCCGCGGCCTCTCCCACTTTTTCATTAGGGCGATCTCCTTTTGACCCTCGCCCTATCTATTAATTAATGGAGAAAAGAAAGGGAAGGCTGAGTTAAGGAGGAACAAGTTAGCTCATAAGTCAGTCTGTTTACGACAGATAAGGAAAGGAGGGGATAGATTAATCACTAAGAGCAAAAGCTCGCTACTGGCTAGCTTTAGCCGCTTTAGTCCGAGATATAGAGAACTAGCCTTCGCCCTTGCCTTCCGCCTTTCCGACTACAAGCAGGGAACAAATCCCTTCCTAGCCTTCCTTTAGCTGACAACAAGTGGCACTTTAAGCATTAGTCGCTATAGTACGATTGTTCGTAGGTTGACGGACTCCCCTCCTTCCCAAACTCATCCTCAAAAAGAAATCTGCTTTCATCAAAGGTCGGAACATAACGGACAACATAGCCTTAGCCCATGACCTTGCGCATCGAATGAAACTCAAGTTTGGCTGCAAGGCTCAGCCTGTGTTAAAGTTGACGTTTCTCAAACTTTGAACAACCTGAAATGTAGTTTTCTTCTCAAGACCCTGGCCAAGATGGGCTTACTCCATCTATGAACGCTCCCTTTTCTACGGTCATTCGGAACATGCTTAACGGGGTGGGGGCGCCTGATCGCCTAGCTTACTTGGCCGATATGTACAACAATTTGGTAGAAAACGGAATCCAGAGCCCGGTTTTCCCCCAAGTTGTGCAGGTCTTTCTTACAATAATGGGGGGTGGAGGCTGATCCGTTAGCGCGTTTTAGGATACCCGGTGTTTTTTTGAGAATCTCATTCGTATTCCGATCGTAAGAGTTAAGTGTTGATTTTCATAAAGCAAGCACCTCTCTCACATAATAAAATAGAGGCGGGCTTGGGTACGATCTAACTAAAACGATTCCACATGAAAGAGGACCGGGCAATTGCCCTCTTGAGTAATGGGAAGCGGGCTAGTCCCCGAAAATGCTCGTTCCTTTGTCGTTGGGGCTTACAATTCACCTTGTGACTCCTTCCTTCTCAAAAAAAAAACCTAAGAACGAGATCAATCCCCATACCAACCTTCCAGTTTACAGAAGGCTACCACTCCTTAAGGTTGTGACTGGGGAAACGACTCCCGGTAACGACACGCGCTTTTTGTCCTTTCACCTACTACTAAGGGCGGCTCCTCGGCTCAATCGTCTAAGCACAGCCCCTTCTCTCTAACAAGCTATTTCCACTTCGCATACCTCTTCTTCGTCCCGATACTAAGACCGGATCAACTACCGGGCGCTCTCCAGGAGCCTAAAGGCAATGAACATCGGGAGTAGGGTCCTCTCAAAACATGGGCACTGTCTCGGATCTTTCGAAAAGCGGCCGTCGTATAACTGTCAATCTGGTCTACAAGCATAACGTAAAAAGCTCCTTCCCAATGCTTCTGTCCTTGCCAACCATACCTCTCTTTCTCTCGCGAGCCCACTCTACTCTAACACTATCTATCCTTAGAATCTCAACCAGTTTGGTAAAGATAGGCGCATAGCTTTTCTGGCTGCTCTGCTATACTATACTAGGCCGTTAGCCAAACATCTCACGACACGAGCTGACGACAGCCATGCAGCCTCGTTAGCCACTCTCCTCTGTCTCACTCAACCTATCCAATACTTCGCGAGTCCTGCGAGTCTACTAACGGGAACTGCCTTCACGCAAGATCTATATATCTCCAATCTCTATGATTTGCGTGGGAAGAATGGGTTCGTCAAAACCGGGTGGAAAGGGACCAAGCTCAGAGTCAGAGGCGGGTTGACAGACAAAAGCTTGGATGTTGTGATTCCGCCTTTCCAGTAGCGAGTGAAACTCCGTGAATGGGCAGAAGGGGTGTTCAAACCGGGTGTTGAGGAAACCTTCGTCAGGAGGTTTCTCTTTGAGGAATCGCCGTTCTTCGCTCAAAATGATTCAGGAGACCTCTGTTCCCCTTTTTGCCTGTTTAATAGCTTGAGACGAGTACAATGAGGATCAGAACCGGACAACCCCCTTGAGTCAAGCCTAGTTGAAATGCCAGTCAGGAAGGCTCTCGGAAGGTTAGGAAGGACAGGGCTAAGTAGCGCCTCCCTTCCCTTTGCTTTCAATCTGTCTTGTGCCACTCAAGCCATTCTTTGAACTTACTTTACTTAATAGGGGCGACCTTCACTCTTCCTCTCGCTTCCTAACCCTAAAAGCTCACTCCTTTTGGTATTGCTCCACGATCTGAAAGTGGAACTACGAGATAAATAAGCGGCGGGCTGATCTGACCTGCGCGTCTGCTTTCCTTTCGTCACTACGACTTGGTTTCGAAAGAAGGCTTTCACTGGACCAAAGACCTCGAGAACGCCTGCCGCGAGAATTCACAGGTTCGTTCATTTACCAGCACTAGTTCGTACCTCAGCAAGCAAGCTGCCGCGACCTCCGGTCTGCAAGCACCTCTGGTCCTAAGCACCCCCGGTCTCCAGGCTTAAGGCAACAGGGAGACAAGCTTGAAAGCCACACTTGCTCGTTTCTTTCCGACTTGGTGCGTCCTTTTTATTTTTTTACTTTTTTGGTTTGTGTAAGCCTTCAAGCCAAGTGAAAATGGAGAGCGTTTTTCACTGATTTGATTGGTGGATCGGTCTGGTTCTTGCTTTAGTTTCTTTCTTGCGCACTCAACCATCCCTGGTCAAGCTCTGGACGAAGCTCGCGCTCGGCCCCTCGGTGACCTTTTCTGTTTCGTTAAGGAGACTTGTCAACGGTGGTGGTTCGCAAAGCGGATCGTTCCCCTTTATCTTGAACGACAAGTGTCACTACCCTACTGGTCCACACTGGGTCTGGCGGAGCGATGTCACGACTGTCAGAAAATCACTAGTTTTTGTGAGGCACGACCTTTTAGGGAAGTCAGGGAAAGGAACGGATAGAAAGAGCTCGTTCAGGGAGGGTAGGTGGGGGGAAGCGGAACAGCTGTGTTGGTTCAATCGGTAAATGGCCGATACTACTGGAAGGATTCCTCTTTGGCTGATAGGTACTGTAACTGGTATTCCTGTGATCGGTTCAAATAGGTCTTTTCTTTTACGGTTCATATTCCGGATTGGGTTCATCCCTGTAGTAATAGGATGAACTGGGTTGTACCTGTTCCGATTCAAAAAAAAAAGATTCCGAGCACGTCTGGTCAAAGTCTATCTTGTCTTTCTCACGAGTCATTTTCCTTGGCTAACAATGAATTTTCGTTTTTCTCAATTCAGCTCGAATGTTATCAGTTCCGGTCTGCTAATATGAATAGGGGCTAACTGACTCCATTTCTCTCTCTTTTCTTTGAGCTGAGTAGACGGTTGATGTTCGAAGAACGAACAAGAAACCGAGACCGAGATAGAGAACAAAGCTTCGAAGATGATCAGGACCGGAAGTCTAGGTTCCGAAACTACAT
>Ga0153967_100168_pt1 | contig 41302 bp, 41 predicted proteins | sample TSFL051MetaG_FD_104688 | JGI IMG/M metagenome (GOLD analysis project Ga0153967, IMG submission 104688) | Attine ant fungus gardens microbial communities from Florida, USA - TSFL051 MetaG | ecosystem: Host-associated > Fungi > Mycelium > Unclassified | place: USA: Florida, Paynes | collected...
AGTCTGAGGATTAGACCTCAGACTTAACAACATCTTTTGTTGCTAAACTACTTTGCATTTTTGAGCCTTTTGAAGACCACTCTTGCAAATCACAAACTAGTAAGTAACCATTTGTGATAGTTAGGAGCTAGTAATGGAAACGAGTTCTAGTGTAAGACTTTAGATTGTGGTTGAGTAACCTTAACCCTCAGTCCACTCTAAGTCAGAGTTTGACAAAGAAAACTTGTTAGAGTTCCCACTAATTGTTCTTCACTACTTATACAATTTAATTATTTGTACACGTTATGTTTCTCTCATGTTTCCCTATTGAGTCACCATTCCCAATTTGGTAATAAGTTCTCACATGTCCAATAATTAAAAGAAAAAGAAAAGAAAAATAAATATTGCCTTAAAGGAATTGAGTGGTTTATAATAAGAATAGGGGTCCTATAGCCCACTATCCCTTGTCTTCTTCTTCCCTCATATCTGCTTCTATCCAGTGTACTTGGCCACTCCCACTCCTCATAACAACTTGTTATCTCCTGCCAAAAAATACCAGCTATATGCTCAGATGTAGAGGACAAAACCGCCAAAGGTGCCCACATAAGAGAATTGAGACTGGGACCACATAAGGCACAACTTGAGTAATGCTATGGTTCATAATGGAGAGATGAGAACCATACTCATCCTGCTGGTGGGGCTCATAATCTGACACAGCATAAATAAATATGCATGCAGAGAGTAAGAGAAAGGAAGAAAGACCTTTTATTATTCTACATACATTCCCTATTTTATATATCTAAGTATTCTAGAAACTGCTCCAAGAAATGATGTTTCCATGACATCTTGGTGTCATTCCATAACTAATATCATTCTGCGACAAAGATCACTTAGTGATAACCTGCTATATGTTAATATTGTACTAGTCTATTGTTTTTCAGGAAAATACATAATAGCCATTTACACAATCATATGATGTCTGAGTCTATTGTCTTTTACTCTTTATCAAAATTAATAAAGAGAATTCATTAGAGTTCCCAATTATATTACTTATACATTTTACAATGTCCTGCACATCTCTTTTGAGTTATCCTTCCCAATATGGGAATTGTTTTCCATGCATCTGAAAATAAAATAAAATAAATATAAATATTGACTTAGGAAAAGTAGTCATTCTGCTTCCAGGACAGCATCTCATAATCATGTTAACATCACACACAGTCAACCTGCTACAGCTAGTTTTTCCTACCTCCCAAAACCTTTTCCTCTTCTTCTCTATCTCTTATTTAACTAGATACCCTGTGTACTACCATGGTCTGCCATTGTGCCCCATGTAATAAATTGTTGATCTTAAAAAAATCCAAACTTGAGATGGCCTGGTATTGCACACCACTGGCTATCCAGCTAGCGATACTATGAATAATGCAGAGACACAGTCTGATGTTATATTTCTCAGCAAGACATTCAAAGTCCAAGCCGTTGAAAGCTCAACTCAACTCGGTTCTGGCCTGGGTAGTCAGTAGTAAGATCAAAGCTGGACTCGTATTGAATAGAACAAGTCGGCCGATCCCTTTTCTTATTCACATGCAACTGGTTTTCCGACAACAAGGCTGGGAATTTGAAAAAGGACAGCTGACAGCAATAAACTCAACCCTAAAAAAACCCCAACGCATTGACCCTGAGGAACACGCACTACTCATGCTTCCCAATTGAACCGATGCCCATATGTATGTCAAACCAAACTCGGTGGTCAGCTAATTTTCAAATTGTTATGGGGTTGTTATGGTCACGCGGAATAAAAAAGAAACCAACCCCAAAAAGACGTAGAAATCTGATTTTCCGAGAAGACAGTTTGCATAAATACCTTCTCCCGCTGAGGTGTAATGTCTTAGCCGATAAGCGAGTAAGGGGTTCTGCAGCACTAAAAACACAATCTTCCGATGCCGGCGTTAAGGCGTCGAGTGTCATCCTGGTGTGTACCTGTTGAGAAACACTGCTATTTCATCAATACCCCTATACTGGAAAACATAACTTCTACCTAAACACCGCTAGAACTACCACAAAATCCTGGTAAACTATGAATACATTGGATTTGGGAGGAAGCAAAGAAAGCAAAAAAGATAAGCATAAGCAAGGGAGGGACATTTAGAGAACATGAATGACAGATGCGATACGACAATTATGAAAAGAGTGAATGTCAAAACGATTTGCAGGTCAGTGCAAATAAATGTGTAAGTACTAATGATACCATGTCAATAATTCAATGAATTATACCAAACCTCAAAGACGAAAATGCATATATGAATACAAAAAAAAGATGTCGCGTACTTACGACTGACGACAGGGAAAGGGCTCAGAACTGAAAAGGAGGCGTCTGGACACCAGCAAACCACTTCCTTGCCCATGTTCCGATTTTCATCATTCTACCTCTCTTCTCCTCCCCCTCTTCTCTACCTTGTCTATCATTTACATCGTCATCATCATCATCATCGACTCCACTAGGGGGCAGCCCAAGTCCTTCTATCTGTGCAAAACTCACGTACCCTTCGATCTTCCTACACCTTTCAGACGCTTTCCTCACATTGAATGGCCTATGGTGAAGCGTAAGGTCCATACGTTCAACAGAACTCTCAGTTTCTCGTCTTCGGCACGAAGGGCTTGACGCTGAGTAACTATCCGAAATCGAGATTGACCCAGGCGTCACAGTGACACTTTCGCCAGCTGCATCCACAGCAGAAGTTACAGTGGGAGACAAACTACCATACAGAGGCGGTGTCGGCGGTGGCGTTAGCAATGATCTTGATTCAACGACATCTACATGGTCCAGAGGTTCAGAAAGCATAGGTGAAAAGTCTGCCGTCAATGAAGGGGTCCAGGAACATGAGTTTGATTGTCTAGGTCGATGTGTCGAAGTGTGTTTCAAGGAGGGAGAAATGATGGCGATTGGACGGTGAGACGTGGAAGTAGTAGCGTGTGGATATGTCCTACTTCGGGATCGGCTGTGTGTTGGGTGTCCGTAGTCACTACTGCTTGCACTTTTGGGAGGTGTGGATGCCAACTGAAGGAAGATCTATCAATTTCATTGTTTTCTGGGAGAAGGCCAACATACGCCGGAGTGGTCAAACCAAGGCCAACCATGCAAGACGGAATCTTCTCTGCTTCTCCTGCGTTTCTTCTCGTCGACTACTTTGCCAGAGATCAACACGCGTTCCAGACGTGCACGGAGAACCTGCTCGTGAGGAGTCAACAGAAACGCCTGTGATTCGGTAGCAGGCCGTCGCCGTGGAGGAGTTGAATTATGTCTCTGAAGGTATGTTCCCGTATGCCGCCCATCTGCAGAGGCAGGCGATCTGTGCAATGACTGTCTTCTGGGTGGAGGCGTTGCAGGACATGGCGGACACTGTGAAGAGGCAGTGGCAGGAGTACGGTAGAGAAAAGCGGCGCGAAAGAACTGCTCATCGTGGAGATGCTGTGGATTTGGGGTCATGGTCGAGAGGCAGAGTCTGTTGGGCATGCGACGGGAAATATATCTTACTTATATCTGCCTCCAGCCGACTCGGTTTGACCTGGACTGGGGTAAATGGTCTCACAAACTGGTTCACTCACAATCTTACGTAACTATCCAATCCTGCGAAAACAACGCAATGAACCTGATGACTGATCCGAGTTTGGCAACTGCTGCTAGCTCACCATTTAGCACGACCTTGAAAACGTTATCACTGATGGACAAAGTACCCCACCTCAAGATAACATACTGGTTATGATGCACAGCAAGACTATCTTGTCCAGTGGTAAAAAGCTTATTTCCCCGCGCTTGTAGGTACATTCCTTATGAGTTGACGATAGCAGACGAACAAAGCTCAGCTTGTCACCGATCTAGTCAGCTCCGGCAGGATGAACCATCAGACTAGATTGGAAAAAAAATAAACAGAAATCCACAAAGTGATTCCATTGGCACAAATGGAACTCACGATGCCTTCCTACACAACAACGAACGTTTCCTTTCTGTAAATCGGCGGGAATTACACGATTGGCCTTTGGCGAAAGAAGCTCAAGCCCGGAGCTCCGCTCCACTCGCTATCTCAACTAAACCCACCACCGGGTGATGGATTAACACTAAACAATCGTCATCTGCGAGATTTTTGCCACTTGTGCTCTTACAATGGCCGAGTATAGCTTTTTGAGTAGAAGTAGAGCAAGTTTGAATTTCAGTTGAAGTCTTTTTCGTACGACATATTCCTCGGAATGTTCTCTTATATATCTTTTCCCCATTAATTTGATTAGGAACAAACTCTGAACCTCGTGTAGGATCACAGCTCAAAACCCACTAGCAACGCCAATAAGCGTTTCTCCAATGAAATTAAACCAGCTCATCTCGACGCTTAGTTGACCAGAAAGACCCAATGAAGGTAATGCCTAATACTAATCGCTCCATGCAACGCTCAACGTAGGTGCGAATCGGATTGCCTCCACTTCGTTATCCTGTTGAATCCTAGCTGAAGAACTGCGAGATTTTCGCTAGTCGAGCACCATGATCCCTGTTACTTTTGAGCACACGTCGTCGATGATGGGCTGGTAGACCATACAGCCCTTCGGTTTTAGTTTACAGACAGATGACAGACAGATGTTCTGGATAAACTTAGAGGTAATCACATGACTCATTGGTTTCCCTCTGATGTGATCCTGAACACCGCTCCGGACTCCAACACCATGGGATTTTCCAGAGACTCTCCTGTCACAACCAACTCTTCTCGTGATGTTATGAGAACTGGATTTCTAAATGAGGAGCAACCCTGTGGAAGTAAATTAATAAGTTGCACTTTGTATAGGCATAGATACACACCCAAACTGAGCATTCGTTTTGGCGGTGATGATATATCTACACCTATCCAATGTTTTCAGTTCGAGTTGTTACAATCACTTTCATCTACTTAGACAAAAGGGACACAAAAGGAACGCGATATAAAAAACGAATTGCGGCATGTCTACTTCTTCTCCGAACGAAGTTAATCATAACTGCAAGGACCCTGAAATCTAAGCCAAACCTATGCTTTGCCTAGGTACCCTAAAATACTTTATCAAAAAAGTAACAGTGGAAACCTGTGTATGATCTCCTTCTTTTCCCTATCTTAGGAGCCATTGATCTTGTTCTGATACACACGATTAGTTCTTCACGAAGCGTTCGTGAGATACCAGAAGTGCCTGTGGCTCAGTTCCCTCCCAAGTGAAGATAAATAAAATTCCTTCCAGAAATCTTCCAGTCAGAGAGACGTGTTAATTAGTTTTGGATGAGATTATGATCAGTCACACGGTTATTTTTCCCTAAAAAGGTATACTAATAAATCCTGAGACCCGGGTTTTTCAGGCAAGCATGGAGAGAGAACCTGTGCAACTGAGCATGTATGGATATATATGGTATCCCGTTGAGATCGATATATACCATTGCCCAGAGTCAAAATATATAGAATCTCGACTCACTTGCCTTGACTTTCTCACCAGCGTGCTGACATAATACGTGGATGATTCATTCTGCGTAACAACAATTTACGTTTTACTTGGACCCTTTCGGATTCTTTATCCGATTCAAACGTACAGCCTGTTAACATACTTGTAGTAAACGGGAGTCCGGGGTTTCAAACAACCTCGCTCTGATGTCGATGGGGAGGAAAAGAAGTAAACCTCAGAAGAACTTTCATTTAATGATATAGTTGGGATGGAAGAACGGCCGCTAATCATTATAAGAACTTGCGTCCCTGTACGGATTGGAAAAAGGTGGGGCTATGAACTCGTGTAAGTCAATACCAACGCTCAATAGCGTATCTTTTTAAACGGTTGGTAGATTTCCACTGAACATAATTTGACCCTCCATGAAGGATCAAGTAAGTAGACTGGAGAGTCACTTCCCTTGTTTACTGATCAGATCACTGTCCCTGTTTCGAAGTTCAATAGTTTCTCACCAATAAAAATAATGGCAAGCTGAGATTAGGCCCAGAAACAACCTAATCACAAAAAGCCAATGGATTATCCTAGTCTTCTAAGGGACCCACCTCATCTCGCAGAATTAGTTCGCATGAATTACCTTTGTTCCTGGAGTAAAGCCTCATTCCATGCTCCTTCTTTTGAAACTCTGTGTTTCGAAGTGTGACCGATGTCATAAAAAAGAGGATGCACAATATGTCTTTTGTCAGATAGCGAACGATCTGTCTGTTCAGCATTATCAGCGGATGGCTTCGGTGGGGTAATATTCGTCTACAATATCCTAGCCCCAATTGACGATTCTACGTAGCACTGTTATCAGGAAGCATACGTTCAACAACTATGATGAAATCATAGATCGCGTTGCCTACACATTCTGCGTACATGAGGACAAGGCATGTCGTTGAAAGCATATCATGGAAACAATTTTAGAAGGGTAGAATTATGTTTGCCTGATGATTACCAGTCGCCCGGACCGAGATACTGTACCCACTCATGGATGTGGAGAGAGTGAAGAATGCGGTACATTAAACTATGTATGACTATGGGGTCGAGATGGAGTAGTTGGATGAATCCCCTCTCACCTTGAGAGCGATCAAACACCTTTAATGTTCAGCGCTCGATTTCTCAGATCCTGTCAGGAAAGTCGGCTCTCTACTTTTCAAGAAGTGAGCATATCCGCGATAACGAATAACCTTTTTTGATACTGTTTGTCCGGAGCGCATCTCCGTCTACTGTAGACAGATTTTTTTTTTTTAGAATCACTTATCTTCGGCACCTCGGAGTACGATCAATCACGGAGAAGACTACACATCTTGTCAAACCAGTCCAATCCAGTGCCTGCAGAACGACCAGTGGTCATGAGGCAGTGCTATTATTAGAAAAGCAGTTCGATTGATACATGCTTCTGCCTGCAGGCACTGGAATAGAACTGATCAGGTAATGGTGAATCTGCTCAGCTCCACTAATTAATGGAATCTAGGACGTTCATTTCAAGTAATGAAACAAGCCGGATCGCACTGCTAGAAGGGGTTGGATTGGCCATTCTCATGCTGTGAGAATGCCAAAATTGTTCAAATATTTTAATAAAATGCAAATATTAGAAAGTGATCACTTTATTTTGAAGTATCATACTTGTAAATACCAAGCTCTTTCTTTTTGATAGAGATAAAAACACCATCAGAGTCCACAATTACCCTACAGCAGTTGTACTACATACAGATGAAGAAGCCTCGGGGAGCATCAGAGTCATTCAGTCTATTTATGAAACCCACTACAAACAGATTGTATGAAAAAAAAATGAAAAAAAAAGATAGATAACAGCAGATGATCCCATAAATCACTCCAGCCGACGTGAATTTTTTGTCCCCAAAAACCCTTTTTTTTTTGTAATGGCCCAAAGTATAGATAGAGATAGATTACCTTCGTAGACCCATACCGCGATAGTAATCACCAGGTCCACCGAGGTTTCTATGCGGACTGCTGATTCTATCCGTTGGGGACACAGCGGATGGGGGCAGCGGACCGCGTCTAAAAGGAGGATAATAATCCTGGTAATCGAGTCTGGACCTCCTGAGTGGAGGATCAGGTAGCGGTACATAGGAGGACGAAGGGGGCGGTAGTGGACGCCTTGGAGACATGCTACGTGGACGTATACGGGGGTAAGACTGGGATTGCCCTCTTGGACCTACACCACCGCCACCACCTAGTGGGAGACCAGGGGAAGGCGGAGGAATAGGAGTGAGAGGAGAAGCGGTTGCCGGGGGCCCACGAGGAGGTAGATAGTCACGGGAAGAGGAGGCTGAAGGTGGTGGTGGATATCTCTCGTCTGAAAAAAAAGTGAGTGAGGACGGAGTGGGTGAAAGAAGAAAAGGGACAGACCGCGGTAATCCCTGTCCCAGGTGGCAGGGGCAGAGTCGGGGGGTGGATAGCGGTCCTTGTCTCTGTAATCCCTGTCTCTGTCCCATGAGGCTCTAAAGTCTAGAGAGGCCCAGTCCCTGTCCCTGAGAGGAGGCTGAGGGTCATAGGGACGTCGGTCACGGTCTCTATAGTCTCTGGTGTACCAGTCTCTGGGAGCATATCGTCTGTCGTCGTATCGGTCGTCCGATGGTGGTGGTGGTGGTGGTGGTGGTGGTGGTGGTGGCGGCGGCATGGTGGGACGTGGGCGGTCTCTGTAGCTGACCCTTTCCCTCTCCCTTTCCTTGTCCCGTGCGAGATCTGCCTGGGAGGGGGGAGAGAAATGGCGGGGAGGATAGCCGCCAGAAGTGGGGGGCTGGTGAGGGTGGCGGGGCTGGTCGAGGGGGCGTGGAGGACGCCTGGGATAGTGAGGACGGCGGGGAGAGGGAGGACGGGGCGGGGGCGGAGGCGAGGGCGTTGTGGGGGGCGGGGAGGGGGCAGTGAGCTGGGCAGTGAGCTGGGGAGAGAGACTGCCTGTGTAGAGACCTGCAAGACTTGCTGGGTTGGGGACAGGCTTGAAGAGCGGATTTTTGCCGGCGACAATCTCGGCTTTGATGCTCTGCAGCAGCGCGAGCTCGCGGCTTGTGCCAGACATGCCTGCGCACACGTGACCGGCCCTCTCCATCAACAGCATCACGTGTTCCCACGAAGATTCCAGAAGCCGGGCCTGTATTATATTTATAGGCGGGCGTAGGGTGTGTTGGGCAATGGCCGTCGTCGGCGTTGATTTTGGCACTCTCCACAGCAAGGTCTGTCGTCGCCTGCCTGGTCTGTGCGCTGCTGACCCTAACCCAGATCGGTGTCGCCCGTCGTCGCGGCGTCGACATCATCACCAACGAAGTCTCCAACCGCGCGACACCCTCCCTCATCGCCTTTGGCCCCAAGCAGCGCGCCATCGGCGAACCCGCAAAGACCCAGGAGACCTCCAACTTTAGAAACACCGTCGGCTCTCTCAAGCGCCTCATCGGCCGATCCCTCGACGACCCCCTCGTCCACTCGGCCGAGCAAAAATTCCTCAACGCCGCCCTCGTCGATGTCGCCGGCTCTGTTGGCGTCGAGGTCTTTTTCTTTGCTTCCCCGCTCTTGCTCTGCTCATCCACCCGTAGGTCGCTTATCTCGGCCATCAGTCCGTCTTCTCCTTCACCCAGCTCGTCGCCGCCTACCTCGGCAAGATCCGTGACATCGCCTCCAACGAACTCAAAACAGACGTCTCCGATATCGTCATCGCCGTCCCAGGCTGGTACACCGATCTCCAGCGCCGCGCCATCATCGATGCCGCCGCCATCGCAAATCTCAACATCCTCCGCATCATCCACGACACCACCGCTACCGCTCTCGGATACGGCATCACAAAGTCCGACCTTCCAGACCCAGACGCCCCTCGTCATGTTGCCTTTGTCGACGCAGGCCATGGCGGTCTCTCCGTCGCCATTGTCGCCTTTTCCAAGGGCCAGTTGACCGTCAAAAGCACCGCCTATGACCCCAACCTCGGCGGCAGAGACATCGACTATGCTCTCCTCTCCCACTTTGCCAAAGAGTTTGATGCAAAGTACAACATCAATGTCCTCTCCAGTCCCAAAGCCTGCTTCCGTCTCTCTGCAGGCTGCGAAAAACTCAAAAAGGTCCTTTCCGCCAACTCGGAAGCCCCTCTCAACGTCGAATCCCTCATGAACGACATCGACGCTTCTTCCAAACTCACCCGCGACCAGCTCGAGGAACTCATCGCGCCTCTCCTCGATGCCGTCCAGCATCCTATCCAGCGCGCCATTGCCGATTCAGGTCTGTCCCTCGATCAGATCGAGTCTGTCGAACTTGTCGGTGGCTCCACCCGCATTCCCGCCCTTCGCAACAGAATTCAACAGGCCTTTGGCGGGAAACAGCTCTCCTTCACCCTCAACCAGGACGAAGCCATCGCTCGCGGGGCCACCTTTGCCTGTGCCATGCTATCGCCGGTCTTCCGCGTCCGTGACTTTGCCGTCCATGACATCAACCATTATCCCATCAAGCTCCAGTGGCAACCCGTCCCCACAGATCCAGACGACGATACTGAAATAGAGGTCTTTTCTCAAGGCAACCCCGTCCCTTCCACCAAGATCCTCTCCTTCTACCGCAAAGACGGCTTCTCCATCGATGCTGCCTATGCTCGTTCCAACGGCTCCGTCTTTGCTTCTGCCACTGTTCCCCAGGTGCCTCCAGACCCGAAAGGCGACACTACACTCGTCAAAGTGAAAACCCGCCTCAATATTCATGGAATCCTTTCCTTCGAGTCCGCTTACACTGAGGAGATTGAGGAAAAAGAGGAACCTGCTCCTGCCATGGACGTTGACACCCATCCTGCTGACGGCGCCGAACCTGCACCTCCACCCGCACCCCTCAAGAAGAAGAGGATTGTCAAAAAGATCCCAGTCGCTCTGGCCGCTCAAAGCGCTTCATTGGACAAGGCCGTTCTCGAGAGCTACAAGGAGAAGGAATCGGAGATGCACGCTGCCGATAAACTCGTGCAGGATACCGAGGTATTGAGTTGTCGACTCGATTTCGACGTTGATGACCATCTCTTTACAGGACCGTAAAAATGCTCTAGAAGAATATATCTACGACACCCGTGGCAAGTTGGACGATCGCTATGCACCCTTTGTCCAAGAGTCTGAAAAGTCGGCTCTCCTTGCCGCGTTGAGCGAAGCGGAAGATTGGCTTTACACTGAAGAAGGAGAAGATTCGACTAAGTCTGTCTATACCGCTCGTCTCGACACACTCAAAGCTCTCGGTGATCCTATTGCGAAGCGGTACCAAGAACACGAAGAGCGGGCCAAGTCTGTATATCTGCTTCGTGAGACGCTCAACACGTACCTTGCGCAAGCGACATCGACAGATGACAAGTATTCGCATATTGACGAAGCGGATAAGCAAAAGGTGGTGGAGAAGTGTGTTATGGAAGAACAGTGGTTGAAGGATATGGAAGCGAGGCAGGGGGAGAGGGCGAAGAATGTGGATCCGGTTTTGAAGAATGAGCAAGTGTTGAAGAAGAGAGACGAGGTGATTTATTTTGCGGCTCCGATTATGAGTAGGCAGAAGCCAAAAGTGCCGGTTGCGGGAGGTTCGAGTACGGGTGGGACGCCTGGGACGCAGACGCCGCAACCAGAACAACAGCAGGAACAAGAGCAGAAAAAGGAAGAAAGTGGAATGGATGTGGATTAGATGTTTTAGAATAGAATTAATAGAGACCTTTTGTTTGTGGGTAGAGTTAGGCGTTGTTTGGGGGTTATGATAGATGATTTGAGTACCCATTGCGAGCCCGCCTAGCTCAATCGGATAGAGCGTCAGACTCTTAATCCTGAGAGGGTGGGGAATCTGAAGGCTGCGAGTTCGACCCTCGCGGTGGGCTAAGTGTTATGTCTTTTTGTATAACCAAGTATTTTTATATCTGAAAGATAATTTTCATTTGTGTGGAGGGCGAGGGTGAAATGATATGTATTCTCTAAACTACCTATAGAACAGTGTGGAGGATGATAAATGTTGTTGTTGAGTTGACTTGTCCGTTATGAAACAAAAAGGAGGGGGGGAGGGGAATTGTTATCGTGATCGTGATTGTCTGGAGCTTTGAGTGGTGAGTGATTCATACGCACAACCTATATCTGAACTGATGTCAAATTCAAATCAGGTTGTGAAACTCTGGCTGGCTACTTGGGTAATTAAGAGGTGGGGTGGCGATGGGTAGTACTGTGTTACCGTATCAAAGAATTTCTTGTCAAGTTCATTATTTTTAGATGAGCCCATTTCTTTTGGTATTTGTGACGAAAAAATAGGAACTTTTATTACATAACCTGACCAACGGGTACCCCTGTGGAAGCATCTGGGAAGAGACGAACCAAGAATAGATCATATGCTTCCGTCAAATTTGGGAGCGTCAAATTCCCAGTCGTGGCATATGCTTTATTTTTATGTCAAATGTTCAATCGGCTACGTGTAAAGCTCCCTTTCCTCCCCACCAAGTTCAGGTTCGTACTTTTCAGCCTCATTCAAGCAATCGCCCCTGGCATGAGCGCTACGTGTTCCGATTGTCGATGGCGCTCACTGCATAATGAGAAATTCATTTGATAAGCTTCAGCTCTCCGTTATAAACCCCATTCACCCACATGTCTGCAATAGAAAGCTCCACTGCACCCAAGAAGAGAGCGAGCGACTGACATTGATTCAAACAACGATCGGGAGAGAGAAGTCAGAAGTTCACAAAAACTCCGGGGCATGAGAACATCTATGTGCTTCTGAGAGTATATGAGTTCTAATAGACTGAAAGCAAAGTTCGTAAGAGCCCGCCTAGCTCAATTGGTCAGAGCGTCAGACTTTTACGCATAATGTGTTGTCATCTGAAGGCTGCGAGTTCGAGCCTCGCGGTGGGCTCACATTTTGTCCCCTCGTTCCATCAAGTTTTTCATGCTATCACTACTTTCAGATATTTCCGCCCACGTCTTTTCTGCTATGCTCCATACAAAAAGTTGAAATATAGCTCTGGGGCCTCTGAGAACTACATCGACAATAATCATCAATCTTCCAAAAATATTCTCATGTTCTCAGGCTGATTGATTGATATCCAAAATGCCCATCTATTGGTGACAAATCGGGCATGGAGAAGCAGGATAACTTAAAGGTCTCTTTCTCTAGCCAATTTCTTTAGCGTTGACAATGAAATTTTTTCTCCTTCCAAACATAAATTTTCACCTCGATCATGATTACATTGTGGAAAGGGAAGTGAGACATAGAGACATAAGATGAAGACCCAGGACTAGGCATAAAGTCTTCTCGATCTCATGCGCTTTCAAAATGGCAAAATCGATTGATCCACGCGAGGCTCAAGCGAGGCTCCCCTGCGGACCTACGAATGTTAAAATTTTAGAAGCGTCCATTCGCCAAACCACTCAATGTTCCCTCTGCGTCTGATCTCACTGCGAAATGATGAATTGGCATTACTGCTCGGGGTCCTTGAAAAATTGAGCTCTCGGCTCCCCTACCCAATTAATTTGTTTGACCGACTCTGCATACCAAGTTGTAGAAGTACAAATACATGGTATTGATCTCCCCAAATGTCGTAGCCCAAATGACTAAACGGAAGGGGAGGCAATACATCGATGGTTGATATCAACAAGTGTCAGCAGGAGGCTATAGGAGTATTATACATGTTCAGAAGCCCAGTCCTCGGACAAGGGACAAACTAGATCTGGACCGATAATACGGTACAACAGATACCAACATCATGGACAATGAAGTTGGCTGAGATGAATACAAACATACAACTAGGGCATCTGCCGGGGACCCTGTGAAGAAGTCTTATGAACATCTGGAGGTTGTTGCTTAGATTCATAAACAGATTGTACCCCGGAGCTGTCCGTGGCCCACGTTCCACCGCTGGTAATTTTCACCCTGTTACTTACATATCCAGAAAACACCGCGTTGCTTGCTACCCCTCGTACATCGTTGACGTTGTTGTTTGATTCATGTCCGCCTAGAGGTCTGTTACTAGTACCCAGAACCATGGTTGCGTCAGCGGGGGGCCGAGGCGTTGATGAGCATGAAGGGACAGGAACGGGAACAGAATGGGGATCGAGTTCAGTCGTACGACCCGCTGCAAGTTCATTTCCAGATAATAATCTCACAGAACCATGGTTCAGAGCATCTTCTCTGGAGCGGTTGGCACGAATCAAGCTAGGACCAGGCTGTAAGGCGAAGGGTTTGGGTAGTGAAACATGTGTCGATTGCGTGCTGTCATCCCATCCAGAAGGTTCGCTGCAGCTCTGTACCCCTGCGTAACTGGCATGTTGGAGGCGTGCATCCGCAGGGTAAATGCTCAGAGTGGGCGACTGGGGTGAAAATTCTCCACCTGTTCCACCATGACTATTACCTGCATTTTCTGTCACACCGACATCGCTCAAAAAAGTGGGCAAGCTCTCGGTAGAGATTACTCCAGGTCGGGCAGACCGGGAAGGTAGTGTTTCAACATCCCTAAGCGGCGCGATGTAAACCCCTCTGCTGTTGTCCATGGCGTCGTCCACTTCCATAGGAGAGTGGTTTAACAGTGATATATCATCATCCGCTGACCATCCTCTCTGAGGATATCCAAAGGAATCACCAGGATCACGAAGAAGAGACGTGTTAGAGGCTGTACGCTGGTGATCATGAATATATGGGCGTAGGGATGAAGCCTTAGAAGGACGATTTGGTTGAAGAGAGATTGGAATATCCGGAGCAGTATAAGGGTCAAACTCCCTTTGTCTTGCTACAGATTGCACATCATCAATCGAAGACGAACCTCGAATGATAGTCATCGCACCGTTTGGAACGGTTATCAAAGTGTCAGATTTGTGGTGCATCAACGGTGGCATTCCAGGAGCGGGACCGGAAGATTCTGCTGGTCGTGGTGGGAGTGGACGGAGACCCGAGCGCTGTTCAGTATCCAGAGCGCTGCCCGACAGTGATTCATTGGTGCTTCTGGCATCAAGAAATGTTTGTGAGTGGTTTTGGGAAACTCTATGGAAGGTGACATAAGATAAGTTGGTATATTCATCTGAGACGTGGTTACTGGTATTTCTGGAGAGATCAAGTGGAGGACCATCGAGTTGGGTAGGGATGCTTATGCGCGGTGGAGACGTTTGTCTAGCGGGGGTTGTGTGTGGAGGGGGAGGAGGCCGTTCCTGAGGGGCTGGAGGGAGAAGGGGAGGCGGTCCCGGAGACTTTAAAATAATGAGAAGCCAAGCATTTGGATTGACTGGAAGAATTGACGTACTTCAGGTATGGTGAGAGGGAATCTGACTGGCACATATTCATCTGATGGCGAGGGAGGCTCAAGAGAGACGTTGATCGAAGGGGATTGAGGGTTGTTCGCTGCATCACCGACTGTCCCAACTCTCTGAGGAGGGCGTACTTGGTGGTTGGAATCAGAGCTTTGTTCGGGTGTATCTCCAATGACAATGATACTGCTTGGAACGTTTCTTTCCACATCATCAATCTCGGAATATCCTCCCTTAATTATCGACGACGGGCTTTTAATCAAACTAGATCTTCTCGAATCATCTCCTGCCACACGTGCATTGTTGTTCGTCCGAGCACCGAACCATAAGTTATTCACACGCTTACCGAGTCCCCTGATAGTGGATGCACCCAACATACCATGATCGATAAAAAAACGACGTAGAGAGAAGATTCTCGACTTGATATTGCGTGGCGGGATGATCTCGCTGGTGCTAGCGGACCAGTGGGATACCTCGTGGACCGATGAGCTGATAAGAGGTGTGCGTGGTACACTGATGAAAGACGCTGCATCATTGTCGGCCGGTCCATGAGGACCATCAATCACCCATGTGTCGTTCGGAATTCGGTGGATGACACCTGGAGCGCGACCTTTGAATAGGTTGGAGAACGAAGTTAATAAGGACCGTTTTTTTTTCCTATGTGACCTTTGTAGACAGTGGCGACGCCAGGCGAGAAAGATCGTTCCAGAAAGAACAGTCACTAAAAAGACAATGATTGGTGTGAGGATTTGTGCTGCAGTCCACTTTGGATCTAAAATTTCTGGAACCGACAACTTAGAGGCATGAGCAAGAAAGGCTGTGTAGTCGCTCGCTACCTTTGATAACTGCAAAATTGCAGGTGCCATCGTTGATACCGATGTATGCCCAACTTGGAATCTTGTCTGTTCTGCCTAACCAGCCAGTATCCATGTTAGCTATATGGGCCTGATTGCAGCTATTGTTCCATGTCCCAAGTATATCGTCAATGTTCTGGTCGCCGATAAGGTTACAAGCACACCAAAAGTTGTAGTAAGGGATAGTGCTGCGATATTTGTCAATCGACGATCTGATCTAATACCTTCAGCTCTTACCATGTGCAGCGGTTGGGCACAAATGTATCGGCAAATGTATCGGCACATGTATCTCGAGTGCTGATACCTACACATCGATGAATTCAAAACTCTTCAGTTAAATCGCATGAGACTTACCACGTCGTGCATCTACTTCGTCTGACGGGCAGTGATCTTGCATCCAACTTCGCAGATCAGACAAATTATCATTTTCAAACTGTCATACGTCAGTGGGATTAATCATTTGTTAAAAACGGGCCTGGTATTCACAATTTTCTTCCATTCTGAAGCCTGAATTCACCATAAAGACGCAAACAAGGTACAGTATACTTGAATGTCAGAAATTGGATTGACGTAAAGCCCAACTTACCGATGTATTGGTCCGCGTTGAAGAATCTGCATTAACAGAGTCCAAAACGAACCAAAGCAGGTATAGGGCAACTTGAAGATAAGATTGCTTTCGCCTTGATTTCATTGAAATCGAACCTAAAGAGTGTAAGAAAGTGAATTTGGGATTGAGGGTATATAGTTCGATTCAATGGGTTTGTTGTCGAGGGAAAACCAGGGTCGGAATCAGTCAGGAAGCACGATGAGGCTTTCTTGCTGCTCGGGAACTCATTCTCACGTTCAATATCCATTAGCGGTCCGGGAAGAACAAGATGTCAACCAATGTGATTTCAATGTTGGAATTCCAATCTGTGTGAAGTCAGATACCGCAACAAGAAAGCAACAAGAAAGCACGTGCCTATAACGATACAGAACAGATGCAAACATGACTGTAAATCGAACAAGTCTTTTTGTCTATGAGAGAAAGCTTCGGCAGCATGGTGACGGTAACTGAGTGGTTTCTTCGTTCATGGTAATATTCTCATGTGCTGTACCGCTATGTTGTTTGACCTGTATACATTTTTATTTTAGTATCGGAGGCATTTCGATAAGGATGATTCAAATCAATTAGACCCTGAGAAATGTGTGCTTGCGGCCAGCTGCAATTTAGAAGAGCCACCGTCTTGCGGTGGAAATATCATAAACATACGAATTAAGGCCATAGTAATGACAGTTCGCGATCCAATACACCTACAGGTACACTGGTACAGAGCTAAATCACAACCGATTGAACGAAAAGCAAACATAAATTAGTATCTTACACAAGGAGATGGGAAATCAACAGCGCATTATGCGCTCCTTTCCAAGCCAACCATGGTCCTGATATGACAGGTCATCATCTCCTAGCGGCCCACAGGGCCAATCCAGTTACAATCCCAACAACACAGACGAAAATGACCAAAGCCAAAAGGCACCACTTGGCATATTTCAGCTCGGCCTTTCTAGCGCGAGCGGAAAAAGCTTGCTTTTCAGCTTGCGTTTTCACGTGGATCCATGAGCTATCGTCGGGAGTGCTGGTACAAAATGGACGGTATAAGGGAACGAACGAGCCCACTAGCCAAAGTGGTGGAAACACTTGATAAAAGTATGAGTCAGTGGGCAGACAACTTGCAGGACTGAAGTACTGACAGAAACCGAATTGAAAGAAGGAGAGTGCGGTTGGTTTCACATAAGTCTCACTCTCCGTTGAGCATACATGTTCGGGTTGAGACAGAGAGCGTGTTGAGTCAAGTTGGGGTATCGAATGATTATGGCAGTCCAAGCGGAGTGTGTAGGGAACACTGTACCCAGATTCGTCGAATGTAAGGGTCCGCGGTGTATCGGGGTATTCGGAAGAGGAGAGGGAACAGCGCGAAAAACGGGACGCAAACGGATCACGGGTGTAAATGGGAGCAGGAATGCTGACTCGAACCGTAGGCGCCGTCATAAATTCCCAAGTTACACAGCCTGGCCTAAGAAGAAACAAATGCTCGACAAGATATCAAGGAGGGACAGGTCAAGCGCTGAAAATCGAAGAGTGGACACAGGTTATATGTATATGTCCGGTTCGCAGTCGGTTCAGGGTGCTACCGAGTTTCACCACCGTATAAATGGTATACACATCTGTAGGCAAAAAACCGTAGTCAAGATCATTTATCTGTTTACAATGTTCGAGCCGAGGCTAACTTTGGGATCAAGATGGTCGGCTGTCTGTCTTGAGCTGCATGTCCTAGTTACAGGTAAATGATTGATGACCATAGCCACGAAACTCGTTCAGGTTGCTGAAATCCAGAATGCATTTGCTTATGAAGAATTGTATCGGCCGAGTCGTGCCGCATAGTTGACGGAAGAACTATTAAATTACATGAATGTATGAGGCCCAAAGTATGGGACTACGAGAATTATCGGAAGTTCCAAGGAAGAAAGGAACTTTGTTCAAGTGATTTTAGTATGAACGTATGTCTAGGTTTGTATTCATGTGAAGAATATTCCTAGAAAGAGATGCCGGCCGCGATCCCACACAGACAGTGGCCGTGAGACCAAGTGAAGAGACCAGTGACTTCTACCACTCGGAGCCAGGCTGCAAACATATTTGATCTTCCATACACATAAATATATCATTTACAACTCTCCTCGATGGCCACCTCAACTCAAACTTCCTCAGTCAATGTCGCCGTCTCATCAGCTACAGTGCCTCCGAAATCTAGCCCCAAGAAGCCTTATCCTTTCTATCTCGGAGGTGTGTCCTCGGCCTTTGCTCGTTAATCACAACTCTCCTGAATACTCCGTGTAGGCGTTGCTGCAACAATTGCAGCATCTATCACTCAGTGGGTCCATCTTCTCCAAATAATTCGTGTCTGAATGACTTTCGGCCCTCAGCCCCTTGGATCTCACGAAGGTGAGATTGCAAGCATCGGGCGATAAGAGGATGGTCGAAAGTATGAAAAAGACAGTTCGAACTGCAGGTGAGTAGAGCTAGCCGTCTTGGTCCCTTCCTCTTTGGTTAACTTCATGCTACTCGGTTCATTCGTCTTGTCTTTGTCAATCGACGCGCCAACACGTTGCCGTCTGTCATTGTCTGCCATTGCTGGTCCTAACGCTCATTTTACTGCACTATCGTTTGAAATCTGACCGTACTTGCGACTACTCTCGTACATTAGGCTACCGCGGGCTCTTCGATGGTATTTCGGGAACTTGGCTTCGCCAGATGTCCTACTCGATGTGCCGTTTCTGGGCATACGACGAAAGTAAGAAGATTCTAGGCGCTGGGAAGGATGCGCCGGCTTGGAAGCTTGCTCTTGCTGGGAGCATGGGTATGTAATTTTGTATCTCCGTGTCGTCCTTCCCTTTTGCCGTTGACTGATATAATGCACGTTTCTTTTAGCTGGTGGTATCGCAGGGTTTATTGGCAACCCGGGAGGTAAGAGACTAACCCTCTTTACTTCGCGCTTGTGATTATATCTCACTCATCGTTTGGTCAGAACTTGTCATGGTCCGCTTGCAGAGTGATCTTGCCAAGCCTGCCGAGAAGCGATTCAACTATAAACATTGTTTTGATGCCCTTTTCCGGGTGAGCTATCAGAGTCCTCTTCACGTTCCCTCTATCACTAGACGCTTTTCGGTTACTCCCTTATCGTCCATTCCATCCCTTTTACCCCCGCATTTTTGGCGGGTGACGTGGGGTAGCCCATTTTGGGAACAAATTCCCATGGCATGACGAACTACTTTTCCTGGTAATTTATTTCCTGTGCTGACCATTCGATGTAGATGACTCGTGAAGAGGGGTTGTCCTCGCTTGGTCGTGGTATTGGACCGAATGTGTTCCGTGCGGTCTTGATGAACGCATCTCAACTCGCGTCCTATGACTTCTTTAAGGCTGAATTGTTGAAGACCAAATACTTTGAGGATAACATCTACTGCCACTTCATGGCTTCCTTAGCCGCTGTAAGTATCAAGTATATCATTGGTTGTCTGAACATGCTATCAATTTGTATTCTGTGATAGGGAACTGTTGCTACGACCGTCTGTTCCCCCGCCGATGTCCTGAAGGTACGATTCAGTATAAATTTGCCCCCAGAATGACGACGTCTCATTGATTATCTAGAGCCGTATCATGAGCGCTTCAGGCCCGGGCTCAACCTCTACAATGGCGATGATTCGTCAGTCAATGAAGAACGAGGGACCGATGTTCATGCTCAAAGGATGGGTACCTGCATGGACCAGGCTGCAACCTACCACAGTGCTCATCTTCCTCACGCTTGAGCAGTTGAAGAATGGTGTCGATTGGACAAGAAGTCGAGGCATTAATTTATTCTAATTAGGATAGGGATGGTCAAGTTCAAGGATACTCTTTCGGATGTTAGAACTTTTGCGGAACTGATTCCGATCATGACATCCACATTCTGCCTTTGCATATCAGTCCTGTTCTTTTCCTCTAACCACATTTATTTTTCATTTCATTATTTTGCTCATTTGTTTTCCATTCTTCATACCCCTTGTGCAATAGTGTTCCAATTTATCCTTTTTTTTTTCCTGACTGTTTTCTTTATGTGCTTGGATTAGATCGAATGATAAGTGCGTAGTTTCTTGTTTGGTCTAATTTTATTTCTTTCGTCTTAGTTTCGTCATGAGAAGCTGGACATGAGTCTAGATGTCTTACGGACGTTGCTTGTTATATAAAGAGCTATGTGCGCTTCAGTTCTCACGCTGCTTCGAGCATTAAGTTGTTCTTGCGACATAAAAAGCTTACCGCTATTTAACCAAAATTTAAATATAGAGCTTTATCCACTGGACAATGTTCAGGAGAATTTCGAATAGCGATTCGTTTGATTTTCGACGGTACATGTTTATGCTGGAATATCGTTCTGGTGATTTGTATTCCGCAACAAGCAAGTGAGTGCTAAGACGCGGAGGGCGTAAATAGAGCCCGACATTAGGGGATGTATACGCGGAAGGCATGTGTCCATAGGAAGGCGTAGGCGAAGTTTGTTGATATTTGAGGTAGTAGCATGTCCGGAAGGTAGCCCAAATACCAAATAGACTCCTGCCGGCACACTTGTTACGCTCAGGATCAACTGACGGCCGAGGAACCTTTCCCGACGGACCTTATCAAGCTCTTAAGAGTAAATCCAGTATTTGAACCCCATAGACTTATAGCATTTGCATAACTGTGTATATCTCTCTTTGTGCACATCCGAGGTGTCCTTTCTCACTTCTGCGTCTTTGTTTCGCCATTCCCCTGAGAGGTGGCAAACGAGGAGCAGTTGTGAGTGCCCCTGACCTGGATAGTTTTTGACTCCCTTTTTCTCGTATGATAGTTTGTCGATGAAAGAGCAATGAGGCCCTGGAGACCCTCTTGTTGACTACCCCGCGTTATTAGAAAAAAAAAAGAGCCCCTGTCCATAAACTATCAAATAAACTGATCTATGTATAGCCATCTTCTTTTGGGAATTGCATGCTTTTTCCGGGGCTAGTGAGTAAAATCAGATTGGAAGAAACCGGATGAAGTTTGTTGTGGGTCGAACTACCCTGTCCCGGGAGGCACCTGACTGGTCAAGCTTACCTCCCAGTTATCATGAAATGGTATCCAAACTCTGCTTATAGTTGAATCTCAGAGGATGAAGCACAGAGGCGTAGATTGACGTGTCTGTCTCTGTTCGTATTCTAATTTTTTTCCCTTTAAATCAAAGTAACATAGTTTCTTGCACTCCGCCAATATTTACTTGTAATGATTGTGATCACATTGTAGGTTGAGATAGGATATGGATCTTGGCTTGATCAGTGTGTTTGTCTCCAGTACAGGATCCGATACACATGGTAGTGTGAGGGTTTGAATATTCTAATCAAGTGCTTACATCATGTAAAATACCTTAAGTGGTGCTGTGTGCTCGAGTTCCAGCCACGACCCTGCCATGCCTCCTCCGCCTCCGCCTATCTGTTTCCCTTTTATTTCCAGAAAACAAAAGCGCAGACTCTCAATCGGCGACGCCTCTCAAATATCTCACAGTGCACACGCACGCACAGCTTCGACTTCTCAGCTCGCCAGACACCCCTCGTTCTCGCCGAGCACATCGACATTGACAACTGTAGCCGACAACTTGACCTTTCAAACAGACTCGGAAAAGTACGACGAGGTGCCGTCACTGGTTATTGGTGGAGAACGCAAGGAAAGAGACATGAAGGTATTTACAAGTCCGTTTCCCGTGACCCTGAAGCGAGGGAATACGATGAAAGGGACGAAAAAGTCCATGAATTCTTCGTCGAAGCCAGGATATGGCTGGGGGCTGGGGGATAAGGAGAAGGAAGTTGAGGCCGAGCTGACAAGAGGAAGGTCTTCGTCAGACGCAACACTGCCTTTGTATCAGCGGCCAGAAACCATGTCAGATCGTGAAAAGGGGACTTCACATCGTTCAAACTCAAAATCCTCGCAAGCAAGCGGGAACACTATCCGTGCACCTCCACGCAGTTCTCAAAATTCGTTGCAGCGAAGGGATACAGCTAAATCAAAAGATACTGCACGGACAAATCTCACGAAAGACAGCAGGGTAACTTCGAGCAGCACAAGTTCAGCTCTACCAAGACCACCGCTTATGGCTTCTGATTCATCAAGCACGCTTGTCGGAAGCGCATTAGAAAGAAAGATCCAAGGTGATGTAGAGAGCATTCCAGATCAAAGCGTCAACACAACAGAGAGGCTCGCGGAACTAAGAACAGAGATGGAGAAGGCTGGTGTTGATTATTAGTAATTTCTTACTCTGCTACTCATTTCTCTTGATTCTAATCAGTCTGTTTCTTAGCATCGTTCCATCGGAGGACGCTCATGGGTCCGAGTATGTCGCAGCCAGTGACAAGCGTCGCGAATTCATCACAGGGTAATGGCTTGTTTGTTCTACTTCTCATTCGACTCATGGTTCAGTGACAAGGTTTACGGGATCATCTGGTGTAGCTATCGTTACTCGTTCCGATGCATATCTCATAACCGATTCTCGATACTGGATCCAAGCGGAAACACAGACAGACAAAAATTGGCAAGTCATCAGAGCCGGTAGTTTGTATGATGGCGATGGGCGATCGGGTAGTAAAGCTTTGAAAGACTGGGTCGATTTCTTATTGGTGCGTGTTATCTGTCTAACAAAAGGACGTGTTTAAACCTGTAACAGTCGTTATTGACCAAAAATCAACGAATTGGAATCGATGCCCGAATGATTTCGCACGAAAAAGCCACCCTCATCAATTCCAAGCTATCCCCACTCGACTGCAAATTCACCTTCCCCTCGCAAAATTTGGTTGATTTGGTGTGGAAGGAAAAGCCGAATAAACCTCGAGGTGTGGTGTATGTTCAGAGTATGGAATATACAGGAGCGGATGCGACATACAAGATATTCAAGCTAAGAGAGTGGATCAAGGCTCATCCTCCTGCTATCCCTTCGTATTCGAAGAATGCAGAACCGACCCCGCAGCAGGTGCATGCTGGAATGTTGGTCACTTCGTTGGCTTGTGTTGGTAAGTGTATTGGTATTCGTTTTTTCATTCTCTGATTTTTTTGCAGCTTGGACGTTGAATCTTCGTGGTGTTGATATACCGTTCAATCCACTCTTTCACGCTTATCTCTACATCGGTCTTGACAAAGTCATTCTTTTTATCGATTCTTCCAAAGTTGATGATACAGTCAAGCAGTATCTTGAAAAAATGAACTTGGAACGGAGGAATTATACTGATTTGTGGCCGTTTCTAAGAAAAAGAGAGTGGGGAGAAGGAAAAGTACGTATGCGTTGTTCTTATGATCGAGGAATTGATGGACGTTTTTGCATCAAGTTGTTGATCCCACCATCGACTTCATATGCGATTTCGTTGATGTTGACGCATTTCCGGTATACAATTGCACCGAATCGACCGGAATCTATGATGGCCATCAAGAATGAGAGAGAATTGGAAGGTTTGAGGAAAGCCTACATTCGTGATGCAGCAGCTTTCGTACGTCCTCTGGTGGTACTTTGTTTTATTCGGCCTTTCACTATATATAGGTTCAATTTCTTGCTTGGCTTGAAAATAAACTTAATTCGGGTTATGATATCACGGAATGGGAAGCGGCATGGCGGATTAAAGAGTTTCGAATGAAACAAAAGAAATTTATGGGACTTGCTTATGAGACGATTTCGGCTTCGGGACCAAATGCTGCGTTGCCACACTATACACCGAAGAAACACTCGGCGAGGATGATTGATCGGGAAATGCCTTATCTGAAGTGAGTGTACGATACTCTAAGTGGTCGAAAGTATTGCCAATATGCCGTCATGCAGTGATTCAGGTGGGCAGTACAGAGATGGCACGTGTGATACAACTAGGACCGTTCATTTTGGAAGGCCGACGCCGGACCAGTGTGAAGCTTACACGAGGGTTCTACAGGGACACGTACGTATTTTATTTTCTCATTTCCTGCCTGGACAACAACCTGGATGCGCGTAGATTGCGATCGATAGTGCGGTGTTTCCTGAGGGCACGTCTGGATATCAGTTGGACGTGTTGGCGAGGAAGGCTTTGTGGAAGGATGGGCTCAATTATCTGGTGTGTAACATCGATTATCATCGCAGAGGATTCGGATGTCTGACATGTGGTCCTGTAGCATGGGACTGGTCATGGATTTGGAGCCTTTTTGACTGTACATGAAGGTGACCATGGATTTAATAGCAATGTTCCTCTTATGCCGGGACACGTTATCACCAATGAACCAGGATTCTGTCCGTCATTCGTCTTCTCAAGTACTTGACCATCTAACCTCTTATTTTCTTCAGATCTCAAAGACAAATGGGGTATCCGAATTGAATCTGCACTTATGGTGCGTCGAATTCGGACCAAACACGAATTCAACGGCAATGTCTGGTTGGGTTTTGAACGACTTACCTGTGTACCTATTCAAACACGGATGGTGAGGGAGTCGATGTTGAGTAAGGAGGAGAAGTCGTGGTTGAAGGAGCATAATCAAAGATGTTGGGATGTGTTGAATTCGTCGTTGAGAGATGATAAGGTTGCACTCAAGTGGCTGAGGAGAGAGGCGGATAGAGGGATAGGGATTGCGACTGGGCCAGGGGGGATGGCTATTGATTGGGATTGAAGACGGGAGGGTAATCAAGTGATGAGAGATATCCGCTATCATTTTCCCTTCTTCTGTTTCCTTCTCTCTCTCTTCCTATATTCCTCATGCAACACACTTCACTCCTCTCGCGACACCTCCCATTCATCGTTGCTTTTTTTTGATCCTTGATTCCACCATTGTGGATTCGCCAAATTATATCCCCCTTTTCCCCCCAGATATGAATGAAGCTAATGTTTCGCTTTTGGCGGACACACAACCTTGTGTCCTTCGATTTATGACTCTACATGACGGATACTCTTGGCCTTCGTTTTCTGGATGTACATCTCTGTGATGGTGGAGCGGTTCTTTTCGGATGGGTAATCTGGTTTGATTCATTTTTGTATCCATCCCCCTTCCTTTTTATTTATTTATTATTCTTAATTAATAGCCTTTGTGGCGTTCATCCAATTGTTCTGCTTTTGATGTTACTCACACTTCTATTATTTCATGAGTATATAGCCGACTCTGTTTCGTATGGAGTTATGTAGCCAGCGTTTTCTTTTGTTGCTTTGGTTGATACCGTCGTACCTTCTTGGATTGGATGTATATTTGATTGTTCGTCTTGATGGCGAGATCTCTGTCTATTACATATCTGCGTAGGATTACATACCCTCTCCATACAATCATTAATGATCTGCACTAATGCGAAGGATTGAGATTATGCACAGATAATGAGCGTATATACATATGTATATGTATATGTATACACAGAGTAGAAACAAGAGTGAGTATTTTCGTCTCATCTTCTGTTGGTTTTTCCAGCTTTCCGTTTTCCTGAGAATAAGTGCTTGGGCTGGTTATAGAAAACAACCAAAAACAAATCAGAAAGAATGAAAATTGATCAATCCCCCAACTGACCATTTTGACTTTGATGGCGCGATCACCCTCACCAGCTTTGGCGAGCATATTACGAGATCGTTGGCCGAGATTACGAAGTTTCGTGGCACGGTTCGCTTGCTATGAATTGGAATTATTAGGAGAGGGAGGTTGAGAATGAAATGAACATCAACGTACGACGTGATCTCGAAGCCCAGCCAAAGAACGATTGGATCTCGGTATCCGTTTCGCAACGACAGCACCAGTATTCGTTTTGACTTTCTTGCCTGAAGGTCCTTCAGCATCATCAACATCCATCTTGTTACTGTCTTCCCAAGCCTCGTCATTTTCACCACCTTCACCCTCACCATCCACGTCCATTCCATCGTCATCATCTCTCTTGCGTTTACGCTTGGCACCTTGAAGCTTAGCCAAGAGCTCGGCACGCTCTTGGATTCGACTAGGGTCCAACCCTGCTTTAGTGAGTGCATCAGTGAGTTCAGTGAGCGTTCGAAGACCGGCTGTACGTGGTAGCCGAGCTTGATTCTTTTGGGATTTTTTCTTGAGTTGTGCTTTGATTTTATGGGAAAGAGCGATTTTGGCTTGGGATGCTTCACGTTCGTCGTCAGAGTCGAACTAAAAGAAACAGTGGTTAAGAGAGAGGGGAGAGGGGCGAAAGGTAATTACCAGCTCTTCGTCATTATCGTAGAACCCTTCAGCTTGAAGTTTTTCTTCCTCACGTTCAAGGGCTTCAAGTTTTTCTGCGATGTCGGGATCAATGAAGTCTGCGATATTTTTGCCGTCCATGATTTCCGGCATGATGTCCATTTTCCATTCAGAATTGGTAAGAATATAGTCCTCTGGGGAAATATCGATATAAACGTGATGAGTGATATGAAGCAGTGAGGCTCACTCTTCATGTTGATATTGAAGACACCAGGACCGCCTTCCTCAACTTCTTGGTCTTTCAATAATCTACGTCTCTCAGGGTCATCCTTGTTATACTTCTTCCTCTCCTTCACTACGTTAGGGATAAACGGTTCACGGACAACATTATCTCTTGGCCTTGGTTGAGCAACGTGTATCCGGTTAGCGATAGCATCGATTTTATTGCTTTTAAGCTTGTTGTCGACTCGAAATGCGAGAAGAGCATCACAAGCTTTATTCTTGAGTTCCATCACACCTTCCTCGGAGTGACAGGAGACTTGAACGGAGAAAATACCCTCAGAATTCATGATCTCTTGCACGAGAACACGGTTTTCGGGTGCGAGGTCTTCGAGACGGGTAACGTCAATTTTATTGATGACAAGCATGACGGGTTTGCCACTAAAGAGGGGCTTGATGGAGTGGAAAAGATTACACTTCACTGGTGTTAAATAGATTCAACGAGAAAGAGGAGCGGACAAGACGTACTTGAGCTTCTATCGTATATCCACATTGCTCGCTCAAATCCATAAAGTATAGAATGCAAGCTTTGAGATGGGCCATTGCAGTGATGCTCTGCATCTCGATGGTATTCATGTCTTCCAATGGATGATCAAGAATTCCAGGCGTATCGATAACTTGCCATCGGAGATACTTGTAATCCAAGTGGCCAACGAACAAAGATTTTGTGGTGAAGGCGTAGGGTTGAACATCGACATCAGCGCGGGTGACTTTGTTCATGAAAGATGATTTCCCAACATTGGGATATCCACAGACGAGGAGCGTTCGGGTGTTAGGATCGATGGCGGGGAGACGGGAGATATGCTGTCGGACTTGCTCGAGATAGGCAAGTGGGTCTTTTTGGCGTTTCATAATTGTCGCCATACTTCCACCGTGTCAACACTGATCATTTCTGGATGCAGGAAGGAACTGAATGACCTACCGACCAAGAGCAGCCTTTTTTAACTGCTTACATCGATAGAGACTGTCACCGAACTTGAGCAAACGGACATAGTCCTTGGCAACTTGGTCTATGAGATGCTTGGCAGTCCGTAGCTGGCCAAGAGCCAGTTTGTAATGATTCTTGTCGTAGAGCACATTCATGAGTGACGAAAGGAATGGATGGAGATCCTGCAATCGGGGGTCAATTTATCCAACTTGACTGCAAACTTTCCGCCCGCACTTACATCGAGCAACGGAAATTCGGATAAGATAGCACCAAGTTTTTCAGCGAATGAATCCTGCGTAAACTTGACTTTTCTCATGTAAAAATTTCGTATACGACTGATTTTGAAGTTTTTGTGGATAACCTGGGAATAAATCAGCCTCAGGAACTTCAAGACGAGGATAAGAGCCTTACTGTGGGGGTTTTCCTCTGAGTCTTCGACAATACGATGTCGAGGAAGTCATTGGCCGTAGGGACAGGTGCAATAGCCTTGAGGCCACTGGTAGACATGGCTAATCTAAGATAATGTTGAACGACGAGCAGCTATGATCAAAAATTACAAGTTCTCACATGCGACAGACCAATTTCTTTGCAAATGGCTGTCAATATACCTTCCCGATAACGAACATCCGCCCGCCTAGCTCAATTGGTCAGAGCGTCAGACTTTTAAGGCTGTTATGCATGTTATGCCTCTTATATCTGAAGGCTGCGAGTTCGAGCCTCGCGGTGGGCTTATTTTCTCTTTCGTCATGTGCAACGTTTATTACTGATCCTGACCATTCATAATTTTGGGAGTCAAATACTTTATTTACACTCTACTGTGTCACCTACAGACCTGGCGGTCCACACATGCTATTGTATGCGAAGTCCCAAAATCATCTCGCAGTGTAAATGCACCAGCAACTCATTAATGTGCATTTGGGCGAGTGAAAAAGATCATCCGCGGACTTCGTTATTCTGAATTCATCAGCAATGGTTATCTTCCATTCTTTTCATCACATCGAGTAGATGCAGGAGTACTTGATCTATGGCAAATTCGGTGATTATTCTGCGCATTCTTCCGATGATTAATCACTCTTGTATCTGAACCATTACGTGGGTGGCAGCAACAACTGTTGCTGCTGCTACCAGTAATTAGTCAGAAACCTCTGCGAGGTGAAACTTGTATCTCGACGAGGATGTTCGTTCAGTGCACACAGAGAGGAAACCAGGCTAAACACATCGGTCAGGGAGGAAGGGGCCTTAGGATAATTCGATTTGATACATGGACTAGATGCTCTGTAAATCATAAAATACAATGAGATAATCATAGCAACCGGTATGTGTCAGAAGTGTTAAAGGTAGCAATGCAAGGAATCATGCACAAGAAAGCGAGTGAATGCCATGCTAGAGATACAAAAAAACAAATAAAATATCTGTAAATTCTAAACATACCCAAGAAGTTCTCCAACAACGTTTAACGTTTCTTTAGTCATCCCCATATCCTCCAACTTGGCCAGCACATTCGGGGCATTGATTTGACTGGCCATAAAGCGCTTGATGATGTTCTGCAACGCATTCTGAATCCGACACGTAAAGGAGTCCAGAGTCATGAGTAATTCATAGTCTGTCCATTTTGTCGTCATAGGCGGTAATACATTTTCCGGATCCACTCGTAACTCTTGCCACCTGCCTTTTCCATTGTGATCCTGATCTTCCTCTTCACTCTCCTCCAGTGTAATGTCCATATCTTTAAGTGTCAACGACGGCTTGAAGATCCTTCCAGATGCCAACGCTTCCAATCTCAAACACAACATCCCGATTTCTCTCATATGTGTAACATTCAGATATCTCGCTGGCGTAACCTCCTCCATCCCTAAATCATGTCTCGTCTCCAATCCGGATGGATAAATTGCCGAAACAAATTCTGGTACCTCCAGCCCTTTTAATTTCCTCTCTCCAACATCCTTAATCACCACGCCCAACTGCTTCACCCCATCAATCGCTTTCGCGGGTTGAAACTTTGACAACTCTGTGTTCGGAATTGTCTCAAAAACTGATGCATTAATCTCCCGAATTACTTCTGCAGAACACATAATCTGCCCACCCTGCGCCAGTCCACTTACTCTCGCCGCTCTATTCGTCACTGGTCCCAAATAATCCATCCGATGGGTGACTGGATCCTGCACACAAAATGGGGTCCCACAATGTATCCCCATCCTCACAGACACACCCTGTGCAATCAAATTCCCCGCAGGATCTGTAACAGGCTGTCCATCTTCGCACTCCAGAATTTCCTTCGGCCAATGCTCCTCCAATAGCTGCACCTGCACCGACAAGCAAAACCATACGGCAGCCATCACAGTTGGAAAACTGCACAAAAATGCGTCTCCTTCGGTCTTGAACTCGTATCCCCCACATTCTCTCAACCTCCGCCTCATCAAGTCATTGTGTAGTTGAATAGCCGCAGGCATGCCGTGGTTAACCTCCCATAGATGCGTTGAATTCCGAATATCAGTGAACACCAACGCAATATGTCCGGTCGGAGGGGCGACTTCAGGTTCAGAGCGTCGTACAGACTTGTCCACGACCATCTGGTTCTGTTTCGGCTGATACACCGAAGGCTGGATGGGAGGAAATGCCAGCCCAGGCTCTAACATGGTCGAAGACCGCACAATTGTCTTATCATGAACATCCCTCAATCTAATCGCCATAACCATGATGTTTCCTGTCGATCCGTAACTCATCGCAAAGTCTCTCAATTTTTGTGCAACAAATGCCGGATCATTCGTTGTACCCGTTACATCCACTGCCGTTTGGAAACTGACATAATCCCATAACCCTCGGTTGCCAATAATTAAAAATTCATCTTGATCCGTGATATCCCATTCGCATATGTCAGGATGCGCATTGACAACGGGTAAGAGATGATAATATCCAAACGACCTCGAGACATCTACCTCATCATTGACCATTCCGTTAGGCGAGACCCAGCCTTCGCTGTTTCGTATCCTCCTGATCTCGGCGGGATCCCAAGGACAATGTCGTTTGGATAATTCACGTGGCTGACCTTTCCTCGCGATGATGGCCAACGAAGTCCCGACATTCGCAGCGAAGAGTTTCCGATCATTGATATACACCACCAAACCCGAGCATCCACCTCTCGCAGTCACAGGATCAATGCTCAGCGCTCCTCCACCATGACCACCACTACCTCCAGACCCCACGGTTCCCACACTGTTTTTCCTCGCTGACGACATAAACAATTGATTATGGATCTCCTGATGCAGCCCCAAAAATGACCTTCTTAACACATCAATCAAAAAGTGCTCATCATCTGGCATATCCTTGTACTTGAATTGTCCCTGAAAAAAGCCCAAAAATTGATCATGCAGAAATTTGGCATGTCGGTTCGGCGATATGCCAGGTGGCAAAGCCTTCGGTGGCGACACATTCCCAAACATGGCGAACAACGCTCTATTCGTTCTCCCTGTGGACGATGACGAAAAAGATGCAGGGAATTCATGAACGAGATCCAACATCGTCAAAGCGCCTTCTCTGCCTAAACAATCGGAAATGCCATAGCCCAACCCTGCGACTATGCTTGCCGTGGAACGAATTCTTCTATTTTCATTTTCGTCAGGAAGGTCGCTAGCTGTTACAGTTAGATCCATCAACCCAAGGTTACGAAGGTATCGGAGGGAGGCAAAGCCACAGAGGGGACTCGGTCTACGACATTCACGACTATTGCGCGATAGCGCAATCTGTCGATTGTCAGTTTTGATCTGCAATCGCTTGTTTCCTGAAAGATTGAGATATCGAATGTTTTCATTATAATTCCTGAGAGGTTCATCAGCTTCCTTATCTCTTTAATATCTGAGGGCTCACCAATTCCAATCAAATTCATGATTATTGATATTATATCTCAGATTGTTATTACTCACATCAATCACCCTCAAATGTTCCAACCTAGTCAATTCTGCAGGTAACACTGTCAACTTATTCCCACTCAGGAAAACAACCCTCAACTCTCTCATCCTCACGAAATCATCTGCCTGCAAGCTCGTTATTCCATTCCCACACAAATACACCTCTCTCAGTTTCGATAAACTCTTGAAAAACCCAGTCGGGAACTCGTTGATCTCGTTGTACGAGAGATTCATCGATTGAAGAGAATGTAAAAATGCGATATTTCGTAGGCCAGCTAAACCTGGTGTGTCTGGATGGGAAGAGATTTGATTCTCAGAGAGGTATAGAGTGAGAAGGCTAAACGAAAGTGGGGGATAAAGGTATCCTTGAATGATGTGGTGCGGATTATAGTCCTTCGGAAGTTTCTGTTGACCATGAAGAGGAATAATCACCGGTGGCGGAAACGTCGTCACGAAATTTGATGAAAAATTCATCCACACCAAACTCGCACACTCCCAAATCGTTTCAGGAACCTCTCTCAGATTATTTCCATGAGCATCTAACCTCTGCAATTTCGTTAATATTCCAATTGTATCTGGTAGCTTGATCAATCGATTCTCATAGCAACACAGTTCCTCCAGATGCACAAGCTCAGATATCGTATCGGGTATGTAGCTCAGACTGTTATGCTGTATTTGCAATATTCGCAGGGTCGTAAGTTTGTTCAATACAGCCGCATCGAGCGTAGTCAAACTTGCGTGCGATAAATTGAGGACAGAGAGGACCCGTGAAGTAGAACCGAAGGGAGGTAAAGAAATGACGACTTGAGTGATTTCGTTATGAGATACATCGATTGCATTGATGTTGTTACCCATTGACAGATCAAACAGATGTATCGCATTATGGTCCGCGTGGAGGAATTTGAGCCGAGGAAGATTCATGACGATTTTCAAGTCCGAGATTTGATTCCGTCGGCAGTCGACATACTCAAGGTGTCGAAGTTTATGAAACGTATCCGGGATTTTTAGAATGGAGTTTCCAACAAAGAGGAACCGATCCAGCTGGTTCAAGTCGCCGATATTATCAGGGAGAGAGTCAAGATAATTGAAAGAAACGTCCAAATCCCGCAACGTCTTTATCTTGGTTACGACGTCCGGAATTACACGCAACCTATTGTTTGATAGATTGAGCGTAGATAGAATTTGGAAGTCCGCGAAAGTTGAAGGTAGATCTTTGAGTAAATTGTTTTGAAGGAATAACGAAAGTAATTCAGGGATCTTGTGTAGTCGCCCACCTTCTAATTCTCGAACCTTGATATAGTTCGACGCCAGATCCAGTCTTCTCAACCACCTTGCCGCAGTAAGATTCACAGGAACCTTGCGCATCGACATGTTCGACAACCTTAAATCGCGCAGCGCGGTACAAGCTTCAATGAAATCAAGTGGAAGATCAACCATCGGATTTCTCGACAGTTTCAACGAGATAATTTGATCTGCATGTTGATGTAGTACGACGGGTATGGCACGTAAACTTCGGCCTGTGAGATCAACATAGTCAAAAGTTTCAAGGCGGAGTTCGGTGGGCTGTGGTTCCGAAAATGAGGAATGTTGATTTGGAGGTTCAGATACGAAAGAACGGCGACTGGTGCCAATGCCGAGGTCTGGATCACGATATATGAATTTCAGAAGGAAAGCTAAACGTTCGCCGCCAAGTAGGATGAGGCCATCATTCCATCTGTAACCTGCTTCCGCCATTCGACGACGAATGATATGGAGAGGTAATTCCCTGACATCCAGCATCCGTTCTCTTGCGGTGTGAGTACTTAAGATAGGAATCAATGTATACACTCACCCTTTCCCCGCTCCTTCAGAAATAATCGACTCGTTTTGTTATCACCAGTCAACATTCTCCTGTGCAATGCAGGTAATAGATCATGAACTGTCAAACTGACGTCGGCAGCAACCAAATGATAAAATCTTTCATTTGGGTGGTATACGCGCAGAGTCAATTCACTATCACCTGGCATAGCACTTTCCTTTCCTTTCCTCAAAGGTTTGATTGGTTCGGCCGCATGTACTGATGACGGATGCAATGAGCCCTCGGTACTGCTCAATATAGCTCGTAAATCAACGGCACTTGAAGTACCACCTCTTCTTGCTCTGGCAGCACCACCGTCATCATCAGAATCTGAATCTTCAGGTGCTGTCATGTCAAGTTTCCCATTCTGTAACCCATGTGCATCAATCACGGCCCAGCTCTCAGGTGCTTTCCAAGTCCCATCATTTGCACTTGGTGCGTCAGATTCATTCTGTGAATTTTTGTCCATGCCATGAGGTCCAATGATAGTGTGAGGAACAACGGTAGTAGGGGAGATATGGGAAGGACCCGAAACGAATATTGGGATGTCATTAGTGGAAGGATTGAATGGGTCATTGAACTGGGGGGGACCGTTTAGGACAAGGGCAGAAGAGCTGTAGGCATGTTGCCACTGATGCTGCTGCTGAGAATGGTAGTGGGATCCTGAGAATGACGCGGAGGCACTCCCTGACGAGTTAGAATTGACTGGGTCAATGGGCGCCCGTGAAATATCAACAATACCATCCATGCTGTCGAGGTTGGTATCAAGAGGATATAAAGACAAGTCGTCCTTCTGAGGGACCTCAGGCACACTAATCTGCCTCTCCTTCTTCTGCCTCCTTTCCTTCCTCTTGTCTTTCGAGGGAATAGAAAGCATCGAAAGGTGCGCAAGAGGATGTGGTGGTTCTACAGGATTGTTGTATAAGAAGAAGGGATCGATTCTGGTTGGGAGAGGAGGGGGTAGCGAAGTATTGCCTTGAAAGTTTGGGAGACGAGGTTTACTTCCTGGACGTTTGAGAATTCCATTAAGACTGAACTTAGACGGTCGCTTGCGAAGCTCTCGTGCTGTTTGTTTCTGAGGTGAAGTTGGTCCAGGAGTATAATACGTCGCAGTTCGTACAGAATCATCAGATAATCGGTGCTTTGGCTCAGGTGCCGAAAAGTGCGTAGTCGATGTTGAGGTAGATCCTCGGGTTGGCCGTATCAAGTTTGTTGCACTCGTAGTACCTGATCCCCTGAAGCCGAGAAACGACAGCGAGCCCTTGGAGAATCCACTTTTGGACGACATGGAAGGCAGCGGTGATGGGGAATTGTACACCGTTGTAGAGGGAGATGGCTAACAGAAGTCAGTAAGACATAGTTCGTGATCATAACAGCAAACAATCACAGGCTCATCTGCAAGAAAGGGTGCAATATTGGTGTCGATGGCCACATCAGTGGAAGAATGACTCAAAGGAAGGCCATCAGCAATGACCTGACCAGTGTGGTCTACAACATCGTTAATGTACAGTTGTGTGTTGAGAAAATCATTGCCCTCATACATGTCGAGGACAAACGGTACGGAGAAAAGCCCAATGCTTGCGGCGATACTCGTATACTGCCCTTATTTGGCAATTTCCGGCGTTCAGTCTATACCCGGGCACTCAAATTCACATTCATAAGCAGAAGAGACGATGTAGAAAAGAGAGAAAGAAAGAAAAAAGAAATCACCCATTCAAAGTTGGTGCTTTCCTATGCCCTGTCTTTTTCATCTTCGGACCAATGAAATATCATCAACTCTGTCGCTTGATGATGGGTAGATGGGAGGGAAATGTCGATCGCACCACGGACTGGTATTTGTATAGACCTACAACTCAGATAGTCACTACGCAGGCCAGGATGTACTTACAATTTGACCACTTACAATCTGACCCTCGTCACTGACCCAAAGTAATTGACAATGAGAAATGTGAGACTGAAGTTTGGTAAGCAGATATCCGCACTGATCACAGGACATATGTGGATGAAGGAAAGTAAGCTACAGCAATACTAGCAAGACCATAGAGTCAGAAACTTAAGCCTTCGTTAGAGTTAAATGTATGAATTAATTGTAGTATGACGATAGAATTATTCAAAAAAGCAACCCACACAAGTTCCTTCTAGCCGACTCGAACGACTGACCTCGTCATTACTAGTGACGCGCTCTACCAACTGAGCTAAGAAGGACCACATGGTCAGTGGAAAAACTTATACATATCAGTAAGAGTGATCTTTAAAATAAAAAACCAAAAAAAAATTAAGTACACCAAACACGCGCACTCTGGAAAAATCTAAACCAAGGTCCAGTCCCCTCCCATGCTCCAAAAAATTCAGGGGGATACCAACTATTACTTTCCAACGTCACGATCCGCTCCGGATGAGGCATCAAAGCCAATACACGCCCATCCGGCGTTTGTATCCCCGTTATTCCCCCAGGGCTCCCGTTTGGATTCAGAGGGTACACTTCTGTTGGTGCGCCTTTCGAATTTACATATCGCAAGGCGACAAGACCTTGGGTTTCCAGCGCTTCCTGTTGACCTTCTCTGTCAAACGAAATACGACCTTCACCGTGAGCGACTGCAACAGGAAGTTTCGATCCAGCCATCTGAGAGAGGAAAACCGACTTTTGTGTCACCTCGTTATTTACGATCTCAACCATCGACATGCGTCCTTCGAATCTCTCACTTTTATTCCCCTTGAATGAAGGCCAATCCTGAGCCCCAGGGATGATCTGCTTAAGATGGCTGAGAAACTGACAACCATTACAAACGCCAAGTGCGAAAGTGTCCTCTCGGTTGAAGAAATCAATAAACTCCTTCCGAGTGATATCGTTAAGCAGCGCTGAGTGAGCCCAGCCTTTTCCGGCACCCAAAACATCACCGTAAGAGAATCCGCCACAAGCAGCAAACCCACGGAATTCAATGAGGGACGCAAAACCGCCGAGGAGATCAGACATATGAACATCAATAGCATCAAAGCCAGCAGCAGTGAATGCCCAAGCCATCTCCATCTGACCATTTACTCCTTGTTCACGGAGTATGGCGACCCTTGGACGACGAGAGAGATCTCGTGAAGGCTGATAGGAGAATGTTAGATCGTAAAAAAGTCCGGCATGGGTATCATCTTTGATGAGATCGAACTCTTCTTTTGCACCGGTAGCGTCATCTCGAATAGCCTGCATCCGATATGACGTCTCTGCCCAGGCTTGCTGAAGCTCAGCACGATGCCCCGTGAAAATGATCTCGTCTTCATGGATGATTCTGATAGTTTGATCACTAGGGGAATTTACTCGTCCGATGACGTGGATCGAGGCCGAAGGGAATCCACTACCGACGAACATATCTGACAACTTCTGGATGTCTGACTCCCTAACTTGTACCACCACACCCAATTCTTCATTGAACAGCAGGGCGATAGGGCTCCCTTTCAATTTCAAAGTGTCTAACGACACCTCAACACCGACTCGTCCAGCAAAGCACATCTCTGCAATCGTCGTGAACAACCCGCCATCAGAACGATCATGATATGCCAGTATCAGGCTCGGTTCCCTAACTTTCACCTCCTGACAAGTCTCGAAGAACATCTTGACCACTTCTGGATCCTCCACATCTGGTGCGCTAACTCCAATCTCTTTAAATACTTGCGCGACAGCCGATCCTCCCAACCTTGTCTTCCCGCCTGCCAGATCAAAGAACACCAAAACCGTGGGCCCACCTAAATCTGTAGTACACAGTTGTGGTGTCCAAGTCTTGCTCACGTCATCGACAGGAGCAAAAGCAGAGACAATCAACGATAACGGCGCGCTGACTTCTCTTTGTTCCTCTCCCTCTTTCCAATTCATTGACATAGACATAGAATCTTTGCCTACTGGGATGCCTAGACCCAGAGCTGGACAAAGATCGCTTCCAATCGCTTGAACAGCTTCGTACAAGGCTGCACCCTCGCCTTCTTTAGATGCTGCACTCATCCAGTTAGCACTCAATTTGATACGCGACATGTTGGAGATAGATGCGGCAGCGATGTTGGTTAAGGATTCTGCTACAGCCATACGGGCTGATGCGGCAGCACTCAGTAGTGCTATAGGGGTGCGTTCGCCCATTGCCATTGCTTCTCCTGTTGTTGTGTTGAATCCGTAGGAAGAACGAGTGACGGCGACATCGGCTACAGGGACTTGCCATGGTCCGACCATCTGATCGCGAGTAACCAAACCTGAGATAGTACGATCGCCGATGGTGATCAAGAATGATTTCGATCCAACAGAAGGAAGGCGAAGAATCCTTTGTACAGCTTGATCCAATTTCTCCTTTGCCGACGACACAAAAGGAAGATACGCATTCAATGATTCGTCAAACTTTGGCCTCTCGATCCTTCTCTTCACGTCTTTTCTTGACATCCTGGGCGGCTTCCCAAACAAGATATTCATCTTCATATTAATCACATCTCCACCTAATAACCTATCCGTCACCACCAACTCTTCTCCCTGCGTTGCAGCACCCACAACCGAAAACGGACATCTTTCCCTCTTGGCTATTTTCTCAAACTCCTCAATCCTCTCCTCGCTCACAGCAAGGACGTACCTCTCCTGACTCTCGTTACACCAAATTTCCATTGGCGACATAGACGAATCTGCCACCAAGACATCTCTAATTTCGAATCTTGCGCCCAATCCCGAGTCATGTACCAATTCTGGTAAAGCGTTCGACAATCCACCAGCCCCAACATCATGAATACTCTGGATTGGATTCAAATCGTCCAACCCAACACATGCTTCAATGACCTGTTGGCATCTCCTCTGCATCTCCGCATTATCCCTCTGTACTGATGCAAAATCTAATTCTGCGGAACTAGCACCCGAAACTTGACTCGAAGCTGCTCCTCCACCCAATCCGATCAACAATCCAGGTCCTCCCAGCACAACAATCTTGGCTCCAGGTTTGAATGGCAACTTTTTTGCGAACTGTCGACGGACATTTCCATGCCCACCTGCGACCATGATGGGTTTATGATATCCCCTAACCTCTCTGACCTTCCCGTCCTTAGACAATGGCACACTTTCTGAAAATGTACGGAAATATCCTGTCAATATTGGTCGACCGAATTCATTATTGAATGTGCTGGCTCCAAGAGGTCCTTCGATCATGATATCAAGAGCAGAAGCAATATGTTTTGGTCGACCAAAATCCGTTTCCCAAGGTTGTTCAAAACCAGGGATGAGAAGATTTGATACTGTGAATCCTACTAGACCAGCTTTAGGTTTCGAGCCTCTTCCTACGGCACCTTCGTCACGAATCTCACCACCTGATCCAGTTGCGGCACCTGGATAGGGAGAAACTGCCGTTGGATGGTTGTGTGTCTCAACTTTGATCAGGATAGGCATATCTTCTACTTGAGATTGATATAAGTGGCACGATCCAGTGGGATGTTGAGTGACTGAAAATCGTGGTGCAGGATGACCTTCTAACACAGCCGCATTATCTGTATACGCAGAAATTGTTCCCGTGTTATTGAGTTTCTCTGTATTCCGAATCATCTGGAAAAGTGATTGATCAAGAGGGTGTTCATCAATCGTCCAAGATGCATTAAAGATCTTGTGTCGACAATGTTCAGAATTGACTTGAGCAAACATGAATAATTCGGCATCGGTAGGATTATGATCCATGGCTGTGGAACTGAAAACATACACATCAACGAGATAATCGACCTCGTCTTCTGTGAGCGCAAGACCTAGCTCTTTGTTCGCTATCGCAAGTTTCGCTCTGGGGTCAATGATAGTATCAGAATGCTGAAGGTCGACGGTAGTGAGTAATCGAGGTTCGCGACGCGCAAAAATGTCCTCTTCTCGTGGTGTAGAGCATTGAACGACTTGAGTCATACGATCATGAATCATATGAGCAAACGTTGATAACTTTTCGTCATTGATGGTGGGGGAAAGTGGTCGATTATCATCATTGTCGGAGACAGTGAAAACGTAAGCGACACCACGTTCAAGGCGGTCAACATGTCCTCCAAGACCACATAAACCAGCAACATCTGTTGCCTTACTCGACCAAGGCGATATCGAACCAGGTCTAGGAAGAGCATAGATGATAATTTTGCCTTGCGAGCTGTACTCTCGAGTCGGACGATGATAACTGTCTCCGTAAGCCAACAATTGGTCTAGAGTGTTCCTTTTCGGTGAATTTTTGTCTGCAAGTTCTTTCTCCAATTTTTCAGTTGTACATTTGATAAAATGAACCCAATTTGCGTCGACAGAGGTTATAGCTGGGATTCGTTTTTGAATATGCAAGAGTAGAGTGTCACGTTTCGGTTGAGATATCGACGATGATCCAAGGAGGATGAGCATTGTCTACGAAATCAGAGAGGGAGATATTATCTGCCACAAAGCATACCTTTGTTCGTGGTTAGAAAAATGAAGATCATTTTCTCCTCATTATCGGGATCGAATTATGGCATGTGACCTACCCTAATCTGAGCGGGAGAAACAAAAAAAACAGTATTAATTTCTTTGAAAAAGTTACATGGTTTTATTTCAAGATTTGACCCATATCTGATACTCAGAAAATTCTGAGTCAAGTAATCAATGGAGATGCCAGAGTTTTTTTTTGCAAATTTACAATACATTAGCAACGTTCTGATATTAAGCGAGTTATTGATTTGAAGTAATTATCCTCTTCAGTGTTAATGGTCTCTGCCTCCAAGACCAAGGGTACTACCATGGTAATGGCACCCCTGTTAAGATGGGTAGTAAGAACATTTTTGCCTACTGTGTGCAATTGGGTTTGAACCAAGAACCAAGATGACTGATTAACAACCACACTCGTATACTTAAGACATTCAGTAAAACGTCGACCACTTAAGAAAGTCCTCCGATGCTATGGTCTCACAACAAGTAGCAACCATTCAGACTTTGCACTCATGAGACCATGCTCGTAGCTGCATTGTGAGATGCTTTAGGGTTCTACTTAGGAAAAGAGGTACATATTCACGATGTCTGGGAATTATCAGAAAGAGAGTTACTAGGACTCTGGTATATCCTATTCTAAACTACTAGTTTCTGGTTATACCTTGTGTAGCCTGTTAAATTATAGAGGTCGATGGTCCGCATACATCTGATCCATGTGTGATCTCGACGATATTAGTATCAGATTTGAAACTCAATCACGGTTTGGGCGGCAAGTCGTTATACTGCGAGCATACAGGTAGAGGGAAAGATTGATCTGTCGGAAAGCGGCCGAAACAACAGTCATCATAGGAACTAAAAGTGGTCGAAACAACCGCTAAGTAATCCTGGAATTGACCAATGGTCGACTATATAGTTGTGGTCGTTACAAGAATCGTTTTTTTTGCAAAAGGGAAGGGCCGCCCTTATGTGAAGATCTGTTAGCCAAGGATAAGAGCCTCAAAAGCTATCAGATCGATCGATGACAGATTCTGGTGCATGCGTCAATCGAAATCTCGCTTAATCTCGCCTAAACTTACAGGCTGTCGCAGTCCCATGCAAAAATATAAAAATACACGTCCTCCGCCCTGTGCATCATAGTTGCATCGTAGTTTAATCCCACGAAGCCCGGCGATAAGGATCGATAAGGATCATCGATAAGGATTGTTGTGGGGCTGTGGAAATGCCATCAAAGCGGAAGACCAGCGGAAGACCGCTTCTCCGTAGACTCATCGAGTGGAGGCCGTTCCTTCTCGCTGGCACACGTGTCCCAACATAAACGACGAGGGGATATTGACAGTTAAAAGCTCAGTGAGATTCAAACTAGGTCCTATCCAACCGGGAGAACGGGGGAAAATAGCACGAGGTGTGTCTTCTATCATTAAGTCTATTTTAACCCGACGATGTCTTGGCTTTGGAGAAACAGTTGATACACGTGTTCTCATGGTCTAATAATATGGTTTTTGTGCCACTGACGCATTCTACTGACTGACAGGATCTTTCAAAGGATTTCGAGCTTCGCCTTGGCCATTGCAAACAGATTCAAAGTCGCAAGCAGCGTGCCTCGAAGATTTCATGCTTGTACTTTCTACATAGCATTTGACACGTAGAGCTCACTTCTTCTAGATGCTCCTATCTCAATATTGTTTCTGAAAC
>Ga0153967_100171_pt1 | contig 41094 bp, 36 predicted proteins | sample TSFL051MetaG_FD_104688 | JGI IMG/M metagenome (GOLD analysis project Ga0153967, IMG submission 104688) | Attine ant fungus gardens microbial communities from Florida, USA - TSFL051 MetaG | ecosystem: Host-associated > Fungi > Mycelium > Unclassified | place: USA: Florida, Paynes | collected...
AAAAATGGCTCATTTTATACCTACTACAGAAAAGACAACAGCAGGAGGATTAGCGAGATTATTCAGAGATAATGTCTGGAAGCTGCATGGCCTGCCAGAAAGCATTATTTCAGATAGAGGACCACAGTTTGCAGCAGGAGTGATGAGGGAGCTGAATGCGATGTTGGGGATTGATAGCAAACTGTCAACAGCGTTCCACCCACAAACAGATGGGCAAATGGAAAGAATGAATCAGGAATTAGAACAGTACCTGAGGATGTTCATTGACCATCAACAAGAGCAGTGGCCGGAATGGTTAGGCACAGCAGAATTTGCCTATAACAACAAGGTACAGACAAGCACAAAAGTGTCACCGTTTAAAGCGAATAGTGGACAAGACCCAAGGATGGGATTTGAGTTGAGGAAGAAGAGAAAGTTTGAGGAGGCGAATAAATTTGTAGAAAGGATGCAGGAGATACAAGGAGAGGCAAAGGCGGCGCTCAGCAAAGCGCAGGAAGACATGAAGAAATATGCGGATAGGCATAGAACAGAAGTAGAAGAATATAGAGTGGGAGATCTGGTGCTACTCAGTACCAAGGATCTCAAGTATCAAATGGTGGGCAGGAGAATGGAAAAACTTACAGAAAGATTCGTTGGACCTTACAAAGTCAAATCGATAGTTTCAATGAATGCCATAGAACTAGAACCCTAGTACAATAAAAATTCATCCAGTAGTTAATGTAAGTAGAGTACGAAGATACACCAGTCAGGTGGAGGGACAAAAGAAAGAAATGCCACAACCTGTGGTAATCGAAGGAGAGGAAGAGTGGGAGGTAGAAAAGATAATGAATAAAAGACGAGTACAAGGAAGGGATAAGTACCTGGTACAATGGAAAGGGTGCACGACAGAGGAAGATACTTGGGAAAGTGGGGAAAATCTCAAGAACGCAAGTGAATTAGTAGAAGAGTTTGAGAAAGAATATGGAAGAGAAGAAGAGGAAGAAACACGGCGGCAGGAGAGAGAGGAAGAAAGGAACATGTACAACAGGGAATTGCCAGGGAAGTATATGGCAAAATTATTGTATGGATGGGGAGAAAAGAAATACGAACAGGAATATTGGAAAAGGTTAGAAGAAAATTGGTGGCGATGGAAAAGGAATCCATTTGCTAAAATAAGCCGTAATCCATTCTTACAGATAAAACAACAAGAAGAGGATGAAATAGGAAACATAGGAGATTGGGACCATGAGTTGTAACATCCTCGAGGACGAGGAACCTTGAAGGGGGGGTGGTGTAATAAAATGGCAAATGAGCTGGGGCATCTGCGGCGGCGGATTATTTTATTTCTTTTCCATTTTCTTTTATTATGTAATAGTTTGCAGTGCGCAGGACACTATGACTCAAAAGGAATCCGCGGGATAATTCAAGTAGACAAATACGAGTAAATACCAATTCGTGTATAAGTAGCTAAATCAATTAGCGAGGACTCTAACGAGTTCTCTTTGTCAACTCTGACTTAGAGTGTAATCTAAAGTTACCCCAACTGAGGATTACTACAAAGAGCTCTTAGTCACTTAAGTCGAGTTTCAGCTCTAGAGCAACAAAGGGCAAAGATGGGGGTTCTTCCTCTTGCACCTCTCCATGTTACTAGAGTATTATATTAGTATTACAAAGCCCAGAATGCAACAAACAAGATAAGAAAGAAATCCTCCAGATTACTTGAAAAGACAGGTAGAATGAGCCAAGTCCACATCCGATCATGCAACAGCCACTCTCTGTACTTCCTATCTATTTCCTACCAACTTTCTTTATCTTGTTGGCCAACCTTGAGCCTGTTCTAAGTGTTCTAGGGTGCTTGAGAGGTTCTTCAGACATTGGTCTGACTGCTCTTGAGTATGTCTTTGTTATTGATATCACTTCTCTCTGCTTCCAACTTTCCTAATTTCTCTCCTAAACCTTCCTCTACTCTTTCTTCTATTTTCCATTCCCATCTCTCAGGTCCTTCTTTCTATCCCTTCCTGATGACGTTTGGCATATTCTCGTCTTGTTCTTTTACATTTGGACTGCCGATCAGTACTGATGCGCAACCTCTGATGGTATTCCTATTATAAACCAGGAGTCAGTTACCTGATGACGTCATTATCAAGGGAACTGCTTCTAAGGTCAAGTTCGCTCTCGAGAGCACTTCTAGGGGGGAGTCCATCTTATAGATATGATATAAGACCATCCAGAAAGCGTTATGAGGTACTGATAGTGGTAATCGCGGCCACTACTCTGCTACTCGGATAGTGTTCTCGAGTACATGGCTAGACTTCTAGTGGTTATGTCTGGGGAGCCAATTCTCTCTCGAGAGCTGTTTATTATGATTATTAGGTTCTGAATGTCACTTATATTGCCAAAATGAATTGTCTGGCATGACACTATGATCCTTCCAGAATGTTCCATCATGTGACCTGTCATATGACCAGGTCATGTGATCCCTTTCTTATCTTATCTTATCTCTTATTCTATTTTTTAGATCCCTTTATCTAATTTATCTGAAAATAACTTCCACTCTTTCCATCCCTTTAGTCATACAATTTTAGGTCCAGGCAGGTTTATGACAATCTCATCTCTTTCTACTTTCCTGATATATCTTTCTGGTGTAGTTTAACAATACTACAGACTGCTTCCTGTTCTAGCAAGTAAGATCTATTTCTATAGCTATCCATCAATGATTGATAGACACATCTAATGGGTGATCTATGATGTTATGGTTCCTGATAATGAGTACTATGTGCCATAGCTTGTCTCATGAGTAGTACTTTGTACTTTCAAGTCTGTTCTGAGTAATATATTAGTCCAAAGACTAGAATACCGACTATCTGGGGAAGTTAGGTGTTGGTTTTATGGGTTCGAGGTATCTGATAGTGGTGTTCACGGCCACTACTCTGTCTCTTGAGTGTGTTTACACTAAAAGGTACAATCTGAGTGCATTATAGAGAAGCTGGAGACAGATTAGCCTTGTTAGAGTACTAAAATGTTATTATTTTGCCACAAATTGTTGATATGGCTTAACAACAGTGTGAGAGGAACACACACCTTTGAGATCTGACTGGTAAGAGTTTTCTCAAACAAAAACTAAAAACATTTTCCTCTATTCTAATATCTAACTACAAGTATTTTGTCATGAACCAGCCTGGTTCAAAGATTGTATGACTAGAGGGTGTAAGGAACAGTCACCCAAGTAAGTCAGGTAGGTGGCTCCCAACTCTAAGTCAGAGTAGACAAAGAGAACTTGTTAGAGTTCCTGCTGGATTTGAGTATACTATTTATATCTATTCTATCTGGTCTGTGTACTACCTTCCCATGGTGATCATGTGACATGTTATGTGACTTCTCTTATTATGTAAGTCTGTTCTAAAAATAGATAGTGAAAAAGAGTCCTTGTGTCATAATTCATAACAAAGAGATGGAAAGAATAGGAACTCTTCTCTGATGGATTAAATGAATAATGCTAAAAATAGAATAGGAGATAAGATCAGATAAGATAGAGGTCACATGTGTAAGAACTTAAGTTGTGGTTGAGTAACCTTAATGTCAGTTCCACTCTTTATTAGAGTTTGACAAAGAGAACTCATTAGAGTCCTCGCTGGATTGTGTGTGCTACTTATACAAGTCCGACTATTTGTACATGTTTACTGATCCGATGTTATTACATAATTAAATGAAAAGAAAATGAAAAGAAAAATAAATAATAACTTAGAGAAATTAAGTAGTTCATGACAACATAATGGAATCTTCTAGAAGGATCACAGGAAATTACTTAAGCATATACATAGACAAATAGCAATTGTGTATAAATAGATAGAGCAATTCACAGAAGAACTCCATTGAGTTTTCTTTGTTCTCTCATAAACGTTGAGTGTGATAAGATAGTCATTGTGACTACCTTGTCATTACATATTTGCTATCTTGTGAGCACTTCCCTTTTACATTTGATTACCTCCCTAGTATTTACTCAATTGTGCACAATTGTGGAATGACTTAGAGATTCTGATTCTCTGACTCAATACTGCCTACTCTTGTAAGAATGGTAAAATACATCTGTTATTACATACAAACTACTTATTTCCCTTGCAACCCCCACCATTGGAATGGAGACTATTAAGTAACTTAGTATATGTCATATTCAGAAATTTCATAGTTATTTTCTTTTGAATTCTTTTTATTTTATTTTATTAATTTATTATTATTATTATTCTCCTTTTCATAGTAGATCTCCTAGTAGTCAAAACCTTCTGTAATTATATTGTAGTCTGTGTTCCATATATATCTCCTTTTCTTGGGTTTAGTATATATACTGCATAGTTACTTTGTAGTTCTCTAGTTTGTCAATTAACATTATCAACCAACACAGTGACAGAAGATCAGAGTGCAATACACAAGTTGAAGCTTTTATAATTAATAGGATTGTGTTGCTATATCAGATGTTAATGTGATGTTCTAGAAACCAATCCAACTCAGTCTGATATCCACAGAACTGAATATATTGAAGTGTACCTAGAAACCAATCCAACTAAATACATTAATGAAATATACAGAAAATATAACAACAGAATATTCACCTCAGTTTGATATCCACAGAACTGAGGGCAAATAACTATTCTCTTGCAAAAAAAGTCATGCTTAGTAATCATCACAAAAATAGAAACATGTGCAAAATGACAAAGGCAAAGGATTAAAACCAAATAGAGATAAATAAAAGAATGAGGCTTGAGATGCACTTACAACAGAAGCCAAGGTTGTTCTCTCCATCATCATCAAAATACAACCTCTGGACATTATATAACAATACCCTGGATCTTTGATTTCTTTCTTTTCTTTGGTAGCATACTTGTAAGTGAGTTTCAGATATCATTCAGATCTCGGAGTAATTCTTTTCTTTTCTTTTCTTACAATTCACTCCACTACCTTTGACACTATTCCATGACAGTATAATAAGTCACTATTTAATGGAGACTCATGATGGGAACCAAATTCATCCCAGATTTTCTCAGACTGACTGGAGTTTCACACTACATCCTTATAATTTTCAAGATCCTTGCAAGAAGTCACCCAGTATGGACCTTATTAACAGTTCAAAAAATTCCTCTTCCTTTGAGTTAGCAATCAACACAGTTATTTGAGCCAAATAGCAAGACTATCTATTGTTGAGTGGGAAGTACAGGAGAACTGTTTATTAGTAGGATCATTATATATAAAGGGACTAGACTACACTCTTTCCTCTCTTAGGTCACGGACATTTGCTTTTGTATAAATACTCGCTTGGTCTATAATGTACAGCTGAATCTCTCCATTACATCTATCAACTGTGTCTACTCTTGAGCCCTCACCAGGTGGGCCAATCAGTGCATAACCGCTGCGCAATGCTCGCTGGTATCATTTAAACAGCTGAGGGAATTTAAATTTGACTGTCTTTACCGGTAGTTATTCCTCTTCTAACTCGTTCACTCCAGCCTAGGCATCAGTCCCTCCAGTCAATGTATACTGGGATGCCGCATATAATATTTAACACTCACTTCAAAAGCAAACATGATGGCCGATCAGTGGTTCGTCAATGAGACTCTTCTCGAACCTCGTAACTTTATTTTGAAATGATAGCGAAGTCACTAATGGTTTTCGCGAGTCACGTCAAACAAAATCAGAGACAGGGTTTGGTGAAAGGAAGTCTTGGTCCCTGATTCAAAACCATAGATCCCTGTGTATGGCGGCGCCCGTACTGTTATATGCCTGTTTGTGGTTTATTAGAGCCACGATCCCAGGGCATTTGTAACCGCCCACAAGCAGAAGCATTCTTTAAAATATCAGAGTTCCTTCACTTGGAATAAGGCTCACCCACACGCTGGAGATGCGTGTAAGAGTTCTATTTCGAACTTTCGAAAGCATCAATAAACTCTCAATACACTCTATGGCCCTTGCAGGGTCTTTTTTCAGATTTTTGACTCTCCTATTCATATCGTAGCGTAATTGCACTATATATTCCGGACTATGGAATGAATGTTGACTGAAAGACGAAAGCAGTATAGTGGCATAGTGGATACATAATAACACTGTTCCACTATGCCCAAACACTGACCGTAGTGACCACATCCTTTGGTTTGCACCTTTGTACGATACGCTCCCGGGAGCTGGACCTCGTAGACAAGACCCTCAGTTTCTTAGCGCTTGTTGTGAAATAGAATTTTTAAACCAAGACATGCATACAAATTGACGTATTCCATGAATCCGTCCTCCACGATGCATGATCGTTTTCTGTCGGCTTGGACATACAGACGAAGACATCTCAAAAGAAACAGAAAACAGACCGATATTTTTGTAGGAGTCTCTGATGATTAATGTTAGATCTGCTCGTCCTACAAGTGCATCAACCTCGAGCATCATCTGTCTCATGTAACTGACCATGAGGACTATTGAGATGGTGCGATCGACACTATGTGAGAAGCTATTCTCGTCTTTCAATGCGCATCAGTGTCTGCGTGAGGATCGTGAGTTTTATATGTATAACAAGCCATGCGATATATCTTGATTTCAATCTGCGACTAGACTGTTCACCATATTCATCAACCATTCAGCCTCGACGTACGTCGCATCAGTGTCAAATCCTGTCTTTAGTTGCAGCTGCAACCCTGATATTGACCTGTATCTGTACCTATATCTGTACCCGATGTCAAATGGTTAACAACCCGTCACCATTTGGGCTAAGCCGTCGCTAAGCCGTCGTCAACAACAAACAAATTAATAGGTGACAAATCATTTTGACAACGCAAAGAACAGGAGTCATTAACCACGAAATTCCTTTAAATGCACTGCGAGAAAAAGTGTATTAATGACGATATAAACTTCAGAGTTGCAGAGACAAAGAAGAGCCGTTTTGGTATGCTAATCAACAAAGGGAGCTAGGTACAATAATGAGACTGAATTTGGCAGGGAAGAGGGGAAAAAGAAGCCTGGTATATAGCCAAGAAGCTTGACAACCCTGAAAGGAGCTACGGAGCATCATCCAGGGATACTGAAACCTACAGTATAAGAGAGAACGAGCGAGCGAGTTGGTGAAATGAATCAGACTAGCGAGATTCAGGTAACAGAGGGATGGAATATATATAAATTTATATATATGCGCCCATAGGTGGAGAGGCTGGATAAGTCAAAGCATGCTTGCAAGATCGGCGGTGGCGAGAGGAGATAATTTACAGTTTGAATAAGGGCGCAAATCGAGTGGATGAAGACTGCAAAAACGGTGGCCAAGAGACGAGGTATAGAGAAAGCGAGATGAGGATAGGAACAGTGGTCAAGATTGATAGTACAGGGTGGTGGGTACAGCATGCCGACCCAACACAGAGTTTTATAGTAGACCACATTCTCGGAGGTGAAGTTGCAGAAGAATATCTTGAATAGCACTCAATACAACTAAAAAAAATTCAGGATCAGAGTTTTCTCATGAAGGAGACATAAAACTCACATTTAATTTGCTGGGTATCGGTGGCACAAGTATAATGTGCATATATCTGTTTTGTCGTTGCGCTCTGGTTGAGCGAGACGAAGCGGTGCAACAGGTAATCACAAGCAGCATCGTAGTTATCACCACCCGTATAATCTGGGAAATAATCACCCAAAGGGGAGCGAGGGAGTTTTTCGGCAAAAAGATCAATCTTGTTTAAGAAAAGAATCTATCGAGGGTGTGTAAAGGTGAGTTTGAGGCAAGGCAGGAAAGACTTACAATAGAGGTTTTGACAAACCACCTGGAATTGCATATTGAATCAAAGAGTGTAAGAGCTTCCTGCATACGGTTCTTAGAAGCAGAAAATGAGTGTGGGACGAACGAAGAAAAGGTTGAGCAAGAGAACTTACCACACTCTCATCCTCATACAACATCTGATCATACTCACTCAGGCTGACCAAAAATACCAGCGCCGTTACGTTTTCAAAACAATGAATCCACTTCTTTCGCTCACTCCGCTGACCACCAACATCAAACAACTTGTAAATCAACTCGCCGACCGTAAAGGTTGTCTCCGTGATACCGGTGGTCTTGACACGGCTACGCAATATGTCTTGATCTGTGGGAAGGTAGCCAGGTTGAGCCATACGATCGATGGCGTTGAAGTAGTAGACAGCAGAGTCATTGAGCTGGAACTCTCGCGAACGACGAACTGCCTCCTTGATGGCCGGATCACGCCAGAGGTTCCGCAGCGCGTCGGCAATCCCAGGAGGAAGAACTTCGCCCTCAATAGGACCAGGAAGAGTAAGAATTGTTGCTCTTCGAGTATCGTTTTGCGGTGCAAGTTGAAGGCCAAGTTGCGACAATACATCAAGAATGGCCCTGGGTAGAAATTTGAGCACCAAGTCATAAGTTTGATCTCTAAATGCTCACCGCATGGACTGAACAGTATTTGAGTAGACAATCTCTCTGTAAGAGTCCCGTTCCTGGTCATTATAACCACCGCTGTGTATGAGCTTCATCTGCTTGAGTACTGTCGACTTAAGCGACAAATGAGTTTTCCGATATAAGCGATCGACGACGAAGAAGAAACCTTTCCCGACTCTCCGGCGCCCAGCAAGAGCATCTTGATTTCGTTCTTGGCCATCATACGGTCGCGCTTGAGTTGGTTCTCGATCTCGTCGTTGCCTATCAAATGGATAATAGATATGAAATGAATCTGGTTTACGAAATGGTACTACTCACGAGCCTTGGCCTCCTCGTCAATTACAGTAGACTGGACACAACCCATGGTGAAAAGGAAGCTGGAAGAGGTGATGATGTGAAGAAGGAAAGAAGAACAGCCACTACCCACACCGAAATATTTTCACACGGCTGCCACACCTGACTAATCCCGGTCTGCCCGCCGTCTCGCCGTCGTATTCGGCTTGTGCAATCTATAACCAGGACTCATGCTGTCGGCTATCGTGAGCAACCGACGCCTGTCAGCTACCCAATACTGAAGGGTGCCACTCTTAATCACCCATTTATACGACTGCAAAAAATTGGTAAACGTGTACCACACATGCCCATACACTGTGTCCCTTTTCAACCAAACTTTGTTATTATTCTATAAAAGAGACGCCCAAGCGTCTTTTGTATTTTAAGCCATTCCGCAGTCCTGTCTACTTGCCTATTACTTGTCTATTTCAGCACCTACACTCGTTGTAGACAAACGTCTCCAAATCGGGCAGGATCCGCGCTCGCAGCTTGTTACCACAACCACATGAGGACCACTTCAATTCTCAATGAGGACGCCTGCAAGTTATAGTCGACTCCCGAGTACGTCGGTCTAGAGCTATATCGCTTTCAAATACCCAGTTGATAGGCCTCTCAGTCACCAGAAACCTACTTATTTATCCGACGTTGAATGCACATGTCTGTACCGACTCGAGAGGGTGACATCTTGCATTAAGCCTGCGGCATAAACTGGGCATCGAACGAATAATACCTCTCAAAATACCGAAGTGTGACCGAGTAATAAAAATCCGGATTTCCCCGACCAACACCTTGAGCAGCTCTTCCGAGTACAACGAAAAATTCCCAAGTCTATATACCGGTGTTCGATCGCGTTGACGCACATAAAAACATGAATATGCTATATGCTCTCCAGTCATCCTTCCTCCTAGATACATGGGGCTCACTTGATATTGAGATCGAACGTAATGAGGTCCCCAGTCTCTAACAAGATTACAAAGTACCGACTTTCTTACGCAATAGCGGTTTTCTCAAGGGTCCCCGTCTCCTAAATGGACCTCTCGCCTATAATCCTATGTCGGACCATCGCTTGTGTTTTGGTAGATGTCTAGGAACTTGGATCGTTTCGGATCATGGATATTGGATGTAAAAATAGTTTCCTATCTTTTTCGTTCCATTGTCTTGCAATCAAGTTTCGCTTAAAAATAGACCTATCGCTGTTTGTTGTACGTGCTGATCTAGAGACTGTGCTCTCCCTGAGGTGAATCAATGAAGTAATTAACAGTGCTTCTGTCATCGATCAAGCATGGGGAAAACCGACTTGCACAATTTTTGCACTCCTTGGTGATCAATCAAGTCGAAAGAATCAATATCATCAATGTCTATAGAACATATTTCAATTTTTTAACCATCAGCAAAGAGGTAGCAAGTCAAAGTGACAATAACCAACCAGCTTGTGCTTTATTTCAAAAACCAGCTCAATATATTTCATTGAGAAGAGCCACGAGCTTTCATTACCTTCAGGAAGGGAAAAAATTGTTTTTGGAAGGCCAAATTGGGAAGTACATCACCGCTACACATCTTCGTGTTCATCGATCATCCTCATCCGCTACTGATGCTGACCATCAAATTGGATTCACACATGACATGACTACGTATGACATCGAAAGTAATACTCGTTGGTTCCACGATGCAAGCAAGAGCCCTGAATCGCACTGTAGAAGATTGTTCGTCACCGTTCCGGAGGAATCAGGAGATAATTTCATATCAAAACCTGGTTAGTAGGTTTACTGGCACACAGAGTGTATTGGGGGAAGTGATACACTAAATTCGAGTGAATTTCTTATCCGTCAAAAACTCAAAACCATGTTAAACAGGTGACTTCGAGGAAACGATGGTGAGAGTCGAATCTCACGCTCTAACGCCGAGCTAGGGGTCCCCAGCGTCTGCTATTTGTGAATTATACCAGTGGTGATTGTCCAATCCATCCATGAGGCTCGATCAGCGCTCCTGGACATCTGCAGTTTACGCTTATATACAAGAAGACATATCCAACGTCAGTCGAGAAAAATTGCCATTTGTAATCATTTAATTATTGGAAAAGCATCTATGTTCCATGAATATCAGCCGTGATAGGAACCGTTCGTGATCACTCTTTTCTAGAAGCTGGGTTGGATCTAAAGTGACGTTATAGGTCATTACGTTGAATGCAAAAGCAGAAGTGATCATGCACAACGGTGATAAATGTATTATCATACTAAGTAACGAACTCCTTCAGGCAACTCTCCTGCTACGGTAAAGTGCGATCGCAATTATTGAGGCATTGTCGTCAAGCCACATGAGGGCTTCTTAACCAGGGTACTCTATAATCTGAAGAAGACAAGACATTCCACTGGATTTCTCTTTGTATAGAGCCGGTTCAAGTTGACTTCGTTTATTGTTTGTTGCACCTTCGGCGTCCTTCGGCGTGAATCCTTAGAAATGAACAGGATGCCATCTTAGAATGAGGTGGCATCCCTTGAAACAAGAACATCCGTGCAACGTTCTCTGCAGATAATTAATCTTCTTCTGTCTTGTTGCGTTATAGACTCTTAATACGCGGCAGACAAGTCAAATATATATTTTAAAAATGGGACCTGTCACGAGAATCTCCGTTTAGATTTACGACATATCCCAGAAACATGGCTCAGGAGTCATATTTATAGCCGCGGCGGAGATTTCATATGATCACCCGCCGAACTTTATTGTGGTGCTTACCGAATCACCAGAATGATAATATTTTTGTGATATGACGACCACTGTATAACAAACACAGTGCGTCTCCTGACTTGACTCTTACCATATTTTGATCACAAATGGCCTGCAGTGGGGTCAAATCAAATACCTGAATGTATTTGTGAAGAGAAAGGACTCGAGTAGTGGACTGCTCACTTCGCATTTGAGAAATAATAACTCAAGCTCATTAATGGATTAGGGAGACAGGTGTATGTCACTGAACCACACAAATTGGGTGGACATAGGGTGAGCTATATCATCCGCGTTCAGTTTATCTTGAGCACACACCGCACAAAAAGTAATTCATATGACCAAAGAACCTTAATGTATGACTTTTGTGAGAAATGAAGTCTTAAGGCTAAGAATACTTCACAACAATTCAAATTTCTTCGAGGGATGCTAGCTTGTGTAATTCTATCAGGTGTTAGAAGCCTATCATCCTGGCTTTACATTTTATGGTGACAGCTGTTGTCCACAGAATGTATCGTTACTATTTCTGTGAAGCCTTTGTTTATTCTGACTTAGCGCATGTGCATACATCCCTTCTCCGATGTCGTCAAATTACGCGCTGTGGAGGCGGATTCTTACCATATATTATTCAAACGACTTGACTCTCCAGATGACAGTTACAGAGAGGCAGACAGAGATATGCTTTTCGTATATCAGCTCAATATAAATAGGTAAGGATCTTGTTCTTCGCTTGGCAGGAAGCAAGTTCTGGAAATAAGAACGGGAGGAATGGCATCAATAATGACTGATCAATGTTACGATACCACTCAAGAAGGATTATTAGTTGCGACCTGTGGACGCGCGCGTTGAGTAACGCCTTGAAGAATGAAAGAGCAACTGGGCGATATTGAGAAGCGACCTTGATATCAGGATTCGGCCCGGAAGGAGCACGGCCTCACGAATTCCTTCATCTTTGCGACATAAAAAAGTCTTGTCGGAACTTTTGAAGATACTCCTTGATGACCATTCGATTTAAGTGCTGGCTACAAAATAGAGCTGGGAGTCCGAAGTTACTGATATGATTGACAGTAATCGTCCGCAATTTGTATATGAGTAGCTGTCGTGGTCCTCCCTCAAAATAATAATTTGTTGGTGTGCCGGATGTACCGGAATGAGGAAGTTACTGAACTGTGTTGTATGTATTTGGGAAAGTGCATCCCCTTTAGCAAGGGACTATGATTATTGATGGAATGTCCTTCACATTGGAATTCGATAGGTATTGGAGAGGAGCTTCCATGTGGATGTGGGAGGCGCTCGAGTGCAGTTTGTTACTTAAATGGAGACAAGGATTTGTCACTCGGGCAAGTGGTCTACAAGCGGTTTACCCCAGTTTCGGGGTCTTGAGAGGATGCTACCCACTGTGCCTGACGATCCAGAGGGAACATTTGACACTAGGCGGAAGGGGGGCACTCAGCGTGACGACGAGCATTGTTCGGGTTGGTTTTAATATGAATTCAGAAGACTCAGAAATTGGAGTTTAATGGTAGGTAGATGGGGAAGCTAGTTATTTAATAGCATGTGCAGAAGAGACAAAGTATTTAATGGTGTGGGAGAAACAGGCCCGCTCAGTCAAAACGGTGAACACCACGTGGAGAGGACCTGATGCCTCTCAAATTAGAATGTGCTTATGTTTCTTCTACATTTTCCTGGATTTCTGCTTTAACTTCAGAGAGAATAGGGCTCCCCAGTAGAGTATACTTCGAGGCACAAAGGCCTGCCGTACCTGCTCAGCACCCGATTTTGGCCGTAGTACCTTGCTGGAGACCCCAGTTTAAATCGCTTACCGGGCCGAGACAATCAGAGATCTGGAGAAACAATCGATCATCCAAAGTTCAATATTCTGGCAAAGGATTCTTTTCACTGATGACTCGCAATTCACCGAAATAACGTTGTAATACTACATAGCTTTTTCTACCCAGCCCTTCTTGTTTACCTTTGTGCTCTGCGCCCTGCACTCTCTGTCCGACATTCTCTTTATCCTCAACGTCTACTATCATGGTTCCAAACGATGAAACTGACGATATCTACTCTCCCTTCCGCCTTCAGATGATGATCCACGATGAAATTCCCTCATCCAGCGAAGACGGATCCAGCGTATATTCTCCGACTAGCAATGTCTTCCCTCAGATGTTGCAGATGCCTTCACTACATGGTGGCCATGAGTCTTGTATGTTATTGTTCTCGTCGTATATGTGTCCGTGTTCTCTAAACCCAAATTTCTGAAAATCCGGTATCAACATGATCCTCTCCAGATAACTTATCTCCTACCCCGGAACTCCTTGTGCAGAAATTTGACTCTGCTCAAGATCTCAATAAGAACCAACGGCAACAGATACCGATTACTGATTCTACCCTAGAGCCTCCGAGTTCAAGTGCCCGTCAAGTCACGTTGTCTCTCTGTAATCAGCTTTACTCATCTCGTTATCACACGGGGCATTTCCCTACTCAATATCCACCTGTTTCTTCCCTTATTCATGCCACCAGCCGTGATACAGCTGTAAGATTTGTCCCATCATTGTACGAGCAACCGTTTTCCTGGGGATCTTCTCATGACTCCATATTTTCAAACAGGTCGAACATGGATGGTGATCACAGGCTTAATCCAGTGGGCACTACGGGCCAAGGAGAGCGTTCGATCCCGAATGTAATCAATCCTTCACGAGAGAATCGAAAGAGAACAGTGCCTGTTGTTATAGCCTGCCGCCTCTGGTAAGTCTTTCATTAATAGTTTTATCGATCAACTAATCAGTATCGGTACATTGTCATTTCTTCTCAGTCGTGCTCGCAAGATACGATGTGATTCAAAAAGGCCCGACTGTAATAACTGTCTCCGAAGAAATAACGAGTGTGAATATGATGCAATGCCTAAACGAAGAGGTCCAGATAAGCGTCCTGGTACACGTCAAAGAAGATGTAAAAAGCGGGCTCTGGACGACTCAGCTCCCCCCAATTCGAAGCGCCGTCGGACTATCCCTAATACAACACCAGGCGCTCAAGAAATACGATACCATCGAATCAAGGAGAAGATGGATGGTGTGAAGCATACACCTTCTTCCTCATGTCTTCCTAAAGGGCTTCCAGATTTTCACATCCAGACCACCCTTCATACATCTCCGATCTTGCATCGTGGTCTGGACCATTTTGTAAAGGTATAGATATCGAACCACCCTCTTCAAATAAAACTCACTCTAGTGGGAGCAATAGGAAGAATCTCCGACTAATCATCGTCTTTCTGTGTATGACTGCGTGCGTGGCTCTTTAACGAGTGCATCTCCCAACCCGGATCTATCACCAAATAACATACGTCGTGTCTTGTCAATACCGATATTACCAAACTTTGAAGCGAGGCAAAGAGACTGGTGGGACCGAATTTCCGGGATTTATGGGTAAGGAAACCATTCTCGCTTCTTCATGTCTACCTTCTCCGACATTGTTGGAATAAGCCCCCCAGAAATTGTGCAGCGTATGAATTTCTTGTGAGCACCAGAGTTTACGCCCCTTTCCACTTTATTTCACATTTTTGTAGGCGACGCAACACAATTCATCAACTTTCCTTCGTAAATATGGATGTTCTTACTTTACAACTTTTCAACGATAGGGAGCGGGTTAAGATACAACCAGCTTTTATTCTTGCTACGCTAGCGCTCGCACAGCTCCTTCAATCTAGCTCCACAAATCAAGGATCAGCTGGCATGACTCAAGCTATGGAGTTGCGGCTTCAAGCCCAGACTGCACTGGATGAGGCGCGCCACTCAGGTCTTCTAAGCGTTGACCTAGCTAAAGCTCAATTTGTGAGCAAGTTGACGTGGAAGTTGTCTTTTGCAACCATCTGACATTCTGTCAATAGCTCCTTGCAATATTCGAATCTTCTGCATACAGAGAATATAGTTATTCTCGCGAGACCGCTGCTCTTCGCGCGCTCGATGAAATAATTCAGATCCTTCTCTTGCCAACTTTGGATACTGGAAACCCTTCAGTCTCTTCGTTCAGTCATGAAGCAGTTCCAGCTATCTTTCTTGATGATGGTCCATCTCTTACCGGGAAAACTTGCGAATGCCAAGATTGGAATGAAGCTTCCAGAAATTTTGAAATCCGAACAAATCACGTTTCGTGGTCCCGTTCTCAGACAGACAAGGCAGTAGGCGATGAAGAGATACGGCACCTTTGCTGGAGTGCTTTGAGTCTGATATCAGAGCACAATGCTCAATGCATGGCTCTCGGTAGAGATGTCCAGGATTTCAGTCTAAATCACCCAGACAATGTGAGTTGGACCTGAGAACATCTTATTTTTCGTATAATTTGAGCCAACACAGTTTGCGTTACTTTTCCCTGGCGAAGCGTTTGATCTCAGTCATAGAGATCTAAAAAATCCATTATTTCCCAAAGAGTCCGTCTGGGGTCTATACTGTCGCAGCATGCTCCTTTGGAATTTTTGCGTTTCTGTCAAGGAGGGTCATACGAAAGTGGACGACAGAATAGAGGCTTTTACGCATTCCGTAGGTGAAGCTCAGATCATTGAAGATGCTCTCGATGTGCACCGATGCAACTTCGACACTATGATTATGTACCTTACGCGAGAACATTTGTTCAAGTAACTATGAACTTTGATGATTTTGCCCAGACACTGACATGGTCATCAGCACTCGCTTGCTTGTTGCACACGAGGTGAGAATGCAGTGAGTCGTCCACCTAATCAATTGAAAATTCTGCTAACGAAATTACAGTGTGGTTGGACTGTCCTCATCGGGTCGCCCGGGTATCTTGTTCAATACAAAGCATGTTGAAGAATGGGGTATGATACTAAATCACTCGCATTGATTGAACTAAAATGGCTTTCAGTGAAAGCACAACAAGGTGTGATTCAAAGGGTCAAAAACATCATTCATCACGAAAACAATGAGCTGACTCGCCAGCCTTTTCTCGTTTCGTGGTTCATAAATCAGTTGAACATGTGCGTCTACAAGCTCTCTATCATCTCCGGCTTCCACTCACAAATTTTCAGGGCTGTATTGATTTGGCCACACGAGCAGTCTATGGTATGTCTCTTAGAACTCGCTAAAGACTTACTCTTCGTTGTGGATACCTTGAACTTTTACTGGGAGTGCCCTGGTGCGTTACATGTCTTGAAAATATTCTTTCGTTCGGCATTCACATCAAGATAGAGAATTTTACTCAAACTGATGTGTTGCGGAGGTATATTATCGAAGCATGTCTTGCGCGAGGTGTTGCTACACCTCTGCACGTCGTGCACTCGACCATTCATTAATTTCCGTGTCACGGCTGTTGGTGACCGTATCATTGCTACGGACCGATTCCGTAGCTCAGACTGACTGGTACATTGTATTTGTTATTTAAAGAACTTGTGCGTCCGACAGTTTTATTGTATCTGGCATACTAGCATCAGTCTGGGACGGCACTAATTCCTGGCTTCTGTGATTGAATGAAAAAAATTGAAATGTAAATACATCTATTTGTTATTTGTCATCATATTTACCAGTATCCACCTCGCCAAATAAATGACTCCAAGTCTTTCGTCTCTCATCCTGTCATTATCCCTTCTACACCTCATTCATTATGAATACAATACAAGGAGGAAAGAAGAACAATAATTGCCACATTAATTTCAGCAATGGAAGAGGCCGGGGACGCGGCAATGCTCCTTCCATTCAAGGATCCGTAGAATCCCCGCATACACAAGCATCGTCTCGCATCCAAGAAGAGCTATGTTTCACGACTGAGGTGCATGCTGATGGTATGTAGTGCTTCCTTTTGTTTTGTTCCAGCAATAGATCTGCAGCGGGTAGCGGCGAAATCGCCACGAGGACTTGTACATGAAGACTTGAGATGCTCAGGGTCAAAGTATGCAAGAGGCAGAGGTCGTGGTTCGAGGGGAAGAGAGCAAGGGCAGGGGAAAGGAGGTTTTAACACTTCGCCAGCAATTACCAATTTTAACAACTTCAGCGATCGAGGAAGATGCAACTCTACCATTTTCCGTGGAATACATTCATCACATGGTGGTCAAAAGTGTGGGCACGGTCAAGGCATATCTGCTCCCACAGAATCAAGGTTTTCTCCACAACAAGGCCGTAGAATTGGTTCATTCAGCCCAGTGACGAATCAAAGGCTCGGAAGTTACCCGACGTTATCCGAATCGCTTTATGCTGCGAGACCTCTGTTAAGGCCTATCACATTTATACGGTCTGAACATACTCCATTTCTGTTCATGCATGATCAAGAAGAACTTTTGAAGCCCGTAGCGGAGGATATCGGTGGGTCATCGCCTCATTTAGTATTTATCTTCGTCAATTTGTACCTTAGGTGACGATGAATCATCTCAGGTTCCGACAGCTGGCCGTGTCGAACAGATATTTCGAAACATTGGAGGACAGGTCTTGACTTCCTCACCTTCTGAAGACAATGGTAAAAGCGAAGATGAAGAGGTAGAGGAAATCGATTTCAATGATCTAAATCAATTGACTGCTTCTATGGTCGACGAGTCCACCTCAACTACTATCACAGTCACTTCAACAAAAGCCAAGAATATGAATATTGATGGTGTTCTTCAGATGGTTGAAGATCAAGTCAATATAAATTTGTATCAGAGGCCAGGATTTGGCACACTTCAACTCAAGACAGGTTTACTCGGAACTCCAATATCAACTGATCGGCACATCATGACCAACGAACTTTCTATTGGCGTTGTTGATGCATCTCCTCAGTCCCGGAAGCAGCAGCTAGATAATTCACTCCTCTTTGTTGATACTCAACCAGACTTTTCATCCATACCATCAACACCAGAATCACAACATGCGGTAATGCTTCCCCCAAGTGATGATGAAGATATTATCGTATATACTGCGCCTCATCCCAAGATTCATTCGATGTCTGGTTCTGGAAACAAACATGACCCTAAGGATATAAGTCATGCCGATGCATCTGGGTTTGAACAGTGTGATCCACATATAGCTTTAACCCTAGTTTCAACGCCATTCCAAGACTCGGAGTCAATCGCTCTTGTGGGTCATCTCGATCCAGATACAGTCCTCGCTGCTTCCACACCTTTAACACAAGAATTCTCTACAACTGGTGCGGATGTGAGCACGAACACAGTTCAACAAATTCCAACTGCATTGACTACTCTGAAAAATACACCATCTTCATTCATGCCCCCATCCGCACCGTCTGCCCTGTCGTCATCAGTGTCCATATCGGAATCGACCCCAGCACCTGTAGCAATGCCACACCCAACAGTTACCTCCCTTGAAAAATCCCACTTGATTCCTTTCAGCCCTCTCCATTCACCTGGTCATAAATTGGCTGATATTGTTTCACCGAGAATTATAAAGAAAAAAAAAGCACGAAAAGGGAGGAAAACAAATTGCCAGCGGATGAAAGCAAAAGAGCGAGAGGAAGGACCTTCAGTACATGGAGCGCTGGTTAATGATGCCCGGTTGTACGATGACAGTAAGAATCGAAGATGGGAAGAGGCGAGGCGAGGAGACTCCCATTCGGATTGGGGTACTTCCCAAGAAGGCGATAACGACGATGGACTTTGTCTCGAAAATCAGGTTGATTGCAATCTGGAAGACGGTCCCAAACCTGTCAGTGAAAAGGCGAAGGGAAAGCAAAAGGTACAACCCAATGCTGATGCTGATGATCATGGGATGGTTGTCGACTCTGAAATAGATGTACAAGCAATGCAACAGTTCGTTAGTGGTTTGATTGGAGACAATGCAGGAGTGTTCATAACAATGGAAGACGCTGACGTTGAGAAGAAGTCCGGGGAGGAGGTGGCTAGGGTCATAAGAAGTGCAGTTAGTACTGGTGATAATAATGATGCTGATGATGTCAGTGGTGTTGCCGGTGGAAAGGAGGAGATCGAAGAAATATTGAAATTGGAGGAAAGGCTATTGATCGGGGAGAGTAGCGAGGACTGGGGTGACGATGATGAGCTGGACTTCAGTCCAAAATCGAGTTTTCAGATGAGGTTGGAGAGATTACGAGCTCAGGCAAGAATGGCAAATGCATGCAATAAAGACGATGATGAAGATGATACGTTAGAAAGACATTTGGCATTGGCCGAAGAGGATGGTGATGAGGATGAGGATGACGATAATCATCTGATCAGTCAGGTTGAGACAAGCCTTTTTTAATTAATAATCGCTGACTTTTTGCGCAGAACATTTACGATACGGACGTTGAAATTTTTCAGAGCAGGAAACAGAGGAACAGGTCCTTTAACTCCATACAGAATAGCAGTTTCGACATTGACACTGCTGGCATCCAACCAGCTCGTATGTTTTTCTTTTCGTCCTCGCTCGATTTCTTGTTGAATACTGACAATCTATGATCTATTGCAGGCAAACGTAATGACAAATATGAAGATCTTTCTCCTGAACTTCTCGGCCAGTGGGAACTCGATCGCAAACGCAAAGCCGAATATAAACGCGAACGCGAGTTAAAAAAACTCATCGCTGCGACCGATACATTCATCGAAAAGAAGGGTGGCAAGAAAGGCCGTAAAGTGATGCGCAAAGCTACAACTATAGACCCAGCAGTAATTGATCTGGCACCAAACTGCATTATAGACATCACCACCCTCATCCAACAAATTCGACGGTTTATCACCAATTTGGATGGTCCATCGACAATGTTGCTACCACCCGCGAACAAACAAACGAGAACGAAAATACATGAGCTAGCGGTTGCATTTCGATTGAAGAGCGTCAGTAAAGGGAAAGGAAATGCAAGGTATACAACGCTGACAAAAACATCGAGAACGGGTGTGGCCAGAGTGAATGAGTCGAAGATTCGCAAGGTGACGAGTAGATCTGGAGGGGAATATGTGACAGGTGATTCGTTCAATGAATCTAGATGTGAGAAAAGAAAAGGGAACCGAGTGCCGAAGCATAGAGAGGGAGATCAAGTTGGGGCGGTAAGTAGCATATATGCATCTAACGTCAAAAGCTGACAGGAGAACTGTGTGCATATCTAGAGTGCACAAAAGATAGGACAAGGCAATCTTGGATTCAAGATGTTGGCTGCTATGGGATGGTCTGAGGGTGACAAGATTGGATTGTCCGGAGGCCTAGATGCCCCATTAGTTGCGATCATCAAACATACGAAGTTGGGCTTGGGAGCTACGAAGTAGCATACTTGACCTTTCGACAATTTGCTTATATTTTAATCCCCATCCACTATGATACTTGTTTCAGTGTTGTCACGCAGTCATCGATACAGTGCCTTTCTACACAATAGGTTAGTTATTTGGCTCTTCTTTATTACGTCTTCCTTCATGTACATTATTAATTCTGTTGTATTCACCCAAGAGGAGAGATAGAGACCCAAGTAAGTCATTGAGGATACCACGAATAACGGATGCGATTCCTGAATTTATTATTTCTATTCGTGTTGCCATGACCATTACTTCGTCTGACAATGGTGTGATGTGGCACTTGCTTAAAGTCAATGTCGTTCCTCAATTCTACCATTTTTATGTGGCCAAACTTTCCGTTCTTATGTACGTACTTTCTTTTTTTGCCTTCTGTCTCCCCATTGGCCTCTCAAAGGAGGACCCCTTGCAAAGTGACGAAGGTACGCCACGAATTCTTTGGTGATGGGCCGGTGACGATTGGTCGATCAAAGACTGGGGCTGCTTTCCCTTTCCCGCTATAGATTTATGAAGAGAAAAAAATTGCTAAAAAGATTGCTCAGATTGAGATTGAGTCTTTTTGAATGCTTTTTGAATCTTGCAGTGAACTGTCTATTAATCTTAAGGTCAAAAGGGTCGCAAGCGATGAAATATAATTGCCTCGAGTAACGAGGAAAGCGTCTACTGAAAAATAGTAAATGCAACCGATCGAAGAATCTTGCGTCAAGCAAGATTTAGGACAGAAATAGGACTGGAAGGTAGTTCACTAATTATAAGCATAATATGCACCGAGAAAATTTGTAGATACACCACATATCAAAGTCAGAGTACAAACCAAGATATGAAAGTAACAAACCAGGTGAGAAGTGGAGGTGTTTAAATCTCGTCGCAAAACGGAAGATCTTCGTCACCATCGGCGTCATGGCTGCCACCATTCTGACTGCTACCGGTAGAAATGGCTGCAGAGGTATGAGTGGTTGCAGAACTATGGATGGTTGCAGAACTGTGGATGGTTGCAGGGGTATGAATGACTGCAGAGGTATGGATGGTTGCAAGAGGTGTATTGACAGGGACCGTGGTGGGCTTGTTGGTAGTTGAAGGAACGGCAGGAGTAGCAGTAGCGGGAATGGTAGCGGCAGGGGGAGGACCAGTGGGTGCAGGAGGAACTTGTATGGACTGACCGACACACAGGACCTGGTTATTAGGATCACGTCAACGAGATATGTTCCATATTGATCAAAAGCTGATGGTGAAAAGAAGAACACAGGAATAACTACTTACCTCGCCAATGTAGATGTTGTCACAAGCACCGTTGATCTGAGGATTGTTGAGGTAGAGGAGGGTCGAGTTGAGTCCGTGTGCAGTGATAATGCGGTCACAGGTGTCGTTTTCCCGGACAACATAAGTGTTGGAACAATCCTCTCCCTCGTTACCAAGGCAGATTGATTCACCTTGGACCAAATTACTGCAGGCTGAATCAATATGGCCATCATTGGTAACAGCAAGCTGGTAACTGGTAAAATAACCAAGTCAAACGCCTCTGAACGACCGGGAAAAGAGACCTACGTCGAGACATTGTTAGCAGCCGAAATGCTATCACAAATATCTCCCTCTTGTACAGTGTAGTGCCTTGCACATCCCGCTGCAAAAGCGGCTAGGGTAGCAAGAGATGAGATTAGTCCGAGTACTGAAGTATGTGGAAAGCCTACAGGTGGCAGTGAGAGCGACGAGGACAGCAGCGAAAGTCTGAGTTGAGTACATCGTAATTTGAACGAATGTAAATGTAAAGAGTGGACGTCGTTGATAGCAAGACAGAAGATCAACAAAGAGGGAAGAATTTTGGTAGCTATATATATATATATATTCCCACACCAGTCCCCTTGGTGATTCAACAATGGCAACCATTGAAATCAGCCTTGGCAGTTCAGGTTAGAATAATTACTGCTGACAAAAATCCTTCACACCATGACTGTACCCTGTTTAAGATAACTAGGCTCAAATGAACAAGGTAGCTGTCTGGATAGCACCTACAGCTTCACAAGCCATCTGAGCTGATTCTTTGTGGGCCTTCCTGTTTTCTAGATCTTTGAGAGCAACAGCTTGCTGAATAAGATAAAACACAATAATGTATTATGCTAAGGATCGGGCCAGAGACAATGGTAGCAGTGGGCTGAACATAGCAGAGGTATATACTCAAAATGTCTTTAATGGCTAGACTGCTAGAGGCCAACTCTTGGTCAGGTCCAATATAGTAGTTCAAAAACTGTCCCAATGTTTTGCACTTTTGTAATGTTTGATTTATAACACAGTATTAAACAAGGATCTAATTCCAAAGAAATCTATCATTAATACTACTTTATCTAAGCTTTAGAATAACACTTTACTCATAGCTTTTAAATAAGAACTTGGTTCACAATGAATTAAACAAAATAGTTACACATTAGTATGGAAATAGTACCAGCAACCATAGTATAGCAGCATGAACACCTACTGACTCTATTACAAATTTCATTCAGCCATAACTCCATGAATGCTCAACTGTTCTCAACAAATTTAATGTCCTTAAGGAGACCTTGCAAATGACATACAAAACATCTTGAAGCAATTGATACTCACTAAGATATTAGGTTTTTTTTTTTAAAAATTATCAATTTGTAACATGGGATGCAAAGACAGACTATGGTAGTGTGCATTGCTTTTTTCACTCTTACCTCCATCATTAATAGTAATGTCTGAGCATAGTATAGTGAATTTTAACTCTGCAAACATAAACTTTGAAAGGCTGGCTAATACCACTGTCAACATATAGTATGGCCACTCTTTATCTCAAACCAGTATAAGAGAAATACACAGCCTCTTCTTCTCACCAATAGACTTCTTTCCTTCCTTTAAAGTAGACTATACTGACAAAAGTATTTTGTGTTTTTCTTTTTAGTAGTATCTGAGTACAAAATAACTTCAAAACAAATGAGGAAATCATCAGGATTGCAGATATAACAATGACGCTAGTTCTTGAGTATTGTTTATAGAGAGAAATTACATCAGAAAATGATAGAAAGAGGTCAAGAGGTGAAAATACAATTTACAAGTATATTTGTAAGAGATCAAAGTCATCTTAAGAGCAAGGAAAATGTGAGATCAATAAAAAATAGTCTTAATAGAAATAAAATATAAAGAAATTGAATTTGTTTTTATGTTCTATTATAAAGTATGCTGGATTTAAGTTGAGAATATTCCTCTAAAGTACATGTTCCTCTTGTACTGTAATAGTCTTCACTGATTCTTAGTCTAGCTATACTGGTTTGTTATTAATTTAACAGTACAGTCTCAGATCTAGCTGTGTTTTGTAAGGCATTTCACTATAGTCAATTATATGACCAACGAATCTTATTCCAAAACATACTCAGAGTTCTACCTTCTAGAGTACAAGACTATCCATATCTCCCAAGTGATTTTAGTTACACTTGCAAATGAGTTTTCTGTTCTTTTCTGGGTGAGGATACATACAATACTTAAGATAATTGAGATCACAACTTTATGACTCTAAAGCTTAGAAAACAGGTATATAGTTTCATTTTTTGTCTTTCTTGCAACTAGAGTATTTTATATTGAGATTACAAACCAAGAAACAAAGAAATAGAGAGAAACAAAAACTTGAGAATAAAACAGAGAAACTAAAATAAAACTAAAGTCTATGTGTTCTATACAACCAATTCTCTCCAGTCCTCACTAACCTAGTCCTGTATTATTGGAATGTCATCTTAGATATCTTTAACATCAAAATGTCCCCTTATAAGTAGTCTTCTTTATTACTGACTTGTTTTTAGCCCAGACTTAGGGCCTATTTTTAGTTTACAGTAGCCAATCAAGGCCATTTGCCCCTCATTACTGCTTAGATATACTTCCACTCTTTATTCTTTTTTCTCTTATTTTATCTCATCTCATTTTACTTGCCTAATATATCTTTCTAGTGTAATTTGATAGTACTACAGACTATTTTCTGTTCTCACAAGTAAAAATCTATTCCTATAACTATTCATCAATGATTGATAAATGCATCTAATGAGTGATTTATGATGTCAGAGGTCCTAATAAGTGTTTCTATATGCCATAGCTTATCTTATGAGTAGTACTTCATACTCTTAAGTCTGTTTTGAGTAGTTTCTCAGTCAAAAGACTAGAATACTGACTATTTAGAGAAGTTGGATAGTGATTTTACAAGTTTGAGGTATTTGATAATGGTGATCTATCATGAACTAGCCTATCATGAATCATGATATAAAGACTTTTTCTTTTTTCTTTCTTTTCTATTTTTACTTTCTATTTTTAGAACATAATTACATAATTAGAGAAGTCACATGTGAGGTCACATGATCAGTTGCATGTCATGTCACATTGATGTCACATAATTACCATGAGAAGGTAGTACACAGACCAAGTAGAATAGATATAAGTAGTATACTCAAATCTAGTAGGGACTCTAATGAGTTCTCTTTGTCAACTCTGACTTAGAGTGTGATCTAAAGCTAGCCTAGCTGATGGTCATTATATAGTCCAGTTCTAAAATTGTACAACTAGAGAGATGTAATAAAACAGTAGGTAAACTAGAGAATTTGCAATAGCAGAATATTTTATTTCTTTTTCTTTTTCTTTTATTATGTAATAGTTTGAAGTGTGTGAGACACTGTGACTCAAAAAGAGTCTATGGGATAATTTGAGTAGACAAATACTAGTAAATACATATTCATGTATAAGTAACTAGGCCAATTAGTGAGGACTCTAACAAGTTCTCTTTGTTAACTCTGACTTAGAGTGTGGTCTTAAGCTAACTCAGCTAATGATTACTACAAGGGATGGGAAGAACAGGAACTCTTCTCTGATGGATTGGATGAAAAGTGCTAAAAATAGAATAGGAGATAAAATTGGATAAGATAGAGGTCACATAATCTGGTCACATGATAAGATCATATGATAGAACCTTCTGGAAGGATTGTATCATAAACCTGCCCAGACCTAAAATTATACAATTAGAAGAATAGGAAGAACAAGACCTATTCTCAGATGAATTAGATGAAGGATTCTAAAAATAGCATAGGAGTAAGATTAGATAAAATAAGAGTCATATGACCTGGTCACATGACTGGTCACATGATAGAACATTCTGGAAGAATCACAGGAAGTTACTTAAGCATACACATAGACAAATAGAAATTGTGTATAAGTAGGTAGAGCAATTCACAGAGACTTCATTGAGTTCTCTTTGTTCTCTCATAACATTGAGTGTGATAAGGCAGTTGTCTCAACTAATCATTACATTAGAACTCAATACCTCACACTCCGTACTGTTCGTCTTGAACCCTACACACCCTTTTTTTCTTTACTCCACACTCACCCTCAGTATGCTGGTCATTGTGACCAATGACTACTATGACATAGCTGGGTTCTAGGCTTAAGGGGACTTGTTAGTCAGTTAGGGACTAACAGTAGAAGCGCAGTACCAAGCTCAGGTACCATATCTGAAACCTGACCTCTGAATTGAGCAGGCTTTTTTTGTATACTTGTTCTCTCATATTATCAATCTTGTGCTGGGAGCTCATTGTAGTTCCTACACGCAGAGAAGTAACAGTCATTCCTTAAGGAGCTGTTTAGTTTAGGGGTTTGCATTTTTGCAGCAATAGTATAACCCTATTACTAGGGCAGTAGTCAGTAGAGAAGTAGGTGCCTAGCTGGGAGAAGATGTGCTCCCTAGTAGGCATAAAAAATTAGTTCAGAAGAAGACAACCAATCCTCGTACGAAAAAACCACTGACAAAGAAAACAACACCTGGGACAATGACCTCATGTCCCACCAACAACCATCCTGGGGCCAACAACAACAGCAACAACAACAACCACAACAGGAAGAAACAGGTCTAACAATGGACCAGATTCTTCAATACCTTGCCCAATACACGATGGTAATCGAGCAGCTCCTATCTAGGAGGCAAACCCAGGGGGAGGTAGTGAAGCCCCTACTGTTTGATGGAGAAGGTGGTAGGCTTTATCAATGCCTGCCACCTATACATCAGCATGAGGATGAAGGGGAGTGGAGAAGAGGAGAAGATATTGTGGATGTTAATGTATGTGCAGAGAGGAGTAGTGGAAGTATGGAAGGAAAATGTATTGGAGGAAAGGAGGCAGGGAGTGTCGTTAGTAGAAATAGTGGAGGAACTTTTTACCAAGATGAGGGAGGAATTTTGAGAGTTTGATGAAGAGTCAAGGAAGGTGGATGAGCTAAGGTTATTGGAGCAGGGAGGATAGACATGCGATGAGTACATCCAAATTTTCAAAAAAGTATCAAGAGGAAGTGGCTATGAGGGTAGACCTCTCATAGAAGAATTCAAGAGGGGATTAAACAGGAACATCAGGAGGAGGTTAGCAGAGGTAGAGTTGCCTCCAACCACAATTGAGAAATGGTGGGAGAGATCAGTGAGATTGGACAGGAACTTGAGGCAGAGTAGAGTGGAAGAAAAGGTGTTGGGGGGAAAGGAGCAGCATGGGTGGCAAGACCACCAGAAGTGCAGCCATTCAGGGGGACAAGGCTCTTCTAGAATAATGGACACCAGGGAGGTTTCCATGGAGCACCCAGAGGAGGATTTAGTGGAGATTTGAGGAGGAGAGAGGCAGGAGGAGGACAAGGGGGCCAAGATCCCAATGCAATGGATGTGGACAGAGAAGAAAGATGGGAAGGAGATCAGAGGTGTTTTGACTACAGGATGTTTGAGCACATTGCCTGACACTACAGGAACCCAAGAGAGGTGAGAGGAGGGATACTGGAGGTGTCAAAAAATCAGGGAGACCAATAAGTCCTTGGCTGGCCTCCCTTAATAAATACAGTGTACTATATGGACAAAATGATATGGACTTTGACCACAACACTGAGAGAGAAGTGAGATAGATACTTAAACCATTGAGAGAAGTCTAGCTCAATATCAGACTAGAGAAAGTAGACACCCACAAAGGAGTGTCAATAAGAGCACTGCTAGACAGCGGAGTAATAGGCCTGTTTATGAGTAAAAGGCTAGTGGAAAAGCAGGGCTTTAAATTAAAGAAATTGACAAAGCCAATAAAAGTAAGGAATGTAGATGGGAGTAACAATAAGGGAAAGTCAATAACCTATGAAGTGGAGGTCAACATGTACTACAAGGGACATGTAAAATGAGTAAGAATAGAGGTATGCGAACTGGGGAAGACAGAAGTAATCTTGGGGATACCATGGCTTGCAGCATATAACCCAGAGATAAACTGGGAAACAGGGGAAAGTAAGGATGACCAGATGCCCACCCTTATGTGGCCAAATACCAGAGAGGAAAGTACTGAAAAGGAGGCAGTCTACAAAGGAGGATGAAAGTGACCTGAGGTGGACCATGGAGGAAAGAGAGAGGAAGGAGAAAATAGTAAATGATCACAAAAAGGTGAAAGAACTAATACCCCGATGATTCCACAAATGGAAGAAGGTGTTTGGAAAAGTAGAATCTGAGCGAATGCCAACCAGGAAACCCTAGGACCATACTATCGACCTCAGAAGGACTTCATGCCAAGAAAGGGACAGATCTATCCTCTGTCTAGAACAGAAAAGAAAGAAGTACAGGCGTTCATGGAGAGCCAACTAAAGAAGAGCTATATCAGACCTTCAAAGTCTCCATGTAGTAATCCTCAGTTGCGATAACTTTGAGATTACACTCTAAGTCAGAGTTGACAAAGAGAACTCATTAGAGTCCTCACTAATTGATCTAGCTACTTATACATGAATTGGTATTTACTAGTATTTGTCTACTCAAATTATCTTGTGAACTTCTTTTGAGTCATAATGTCTTGCACTCTTCATAATATTACATAATAAATAAAAATAAAAATAAAAATAAAATAATCCACCACCACAGATGCTCTAGCTCATCTGCTATTTCATTACACTCCACAAACCTCACTAGTACTATTTGTACCCAAGAAGGATGGAAAGAGGAGGATGGTAAAAGACTATTGATATGTGAATAAAGGGATGATCAAGAACAGTTATCCCTTACCCCTAATATCAGAACTAATAGATAGTATGGGGACCAAGAAGGTGTTCACAAAGATGGACTTGTGGTGGGGTTACAACAATGTCTGAATCAAAGAAGGAGATGAATGAAAGGCAGCATTCACAACACACCTGGGATCATTTGAGTCAACAGTAATGTACTTTAGGCTCACAAACTTGCCAGCCACCTTCTAGGCCATGATGAACGACCTCTTCAGGAACATAATCAACAAGGGAGATGTAGCCACCTTCATTGATAACATACTAGTAGCAACAGAGACAGAGAGGGAACATGACGAGATAGTGGAGGAGATATTGAAACAACTAGAGGAAAACAACCTCTACATAAAACTAGAGAGGTATGTATGGAAAGTCAGAGAGATAGGATTCCTAAGAGTAATAATGGAACTGGATGGTTTCTGGATGGAAAGAGAAAAAGTGAAAGAAGTCACAAACTGGCTAATGTCCTAATGTGTTAAAGATGTACAGAAATTCTTGGGACTAGCAAACTACTATCAAAGATTTGTCAAGGACTTCACCAGGGTGGCCAAACCACTATATCAATTAATCAGGAAGGATAAAAAGTAGAAGTGGGAAAAGAAGCAGGAAGAAGCATTTGTAATACTAAAAAAGATTTTTATGACAGAACCAGTACTGGTGGCACCAGACCTGGATAAGGAAATGAAAGTTAAGGTGGATGCATCAGACTATGTGACAGGAGGAGTACTGTTAGTAAGAGGGGAAGATGAAAGATAGAGACCAGTGTCCTTTATCTCCAAATCATTGAATGATATGGAAAGAAACTATGAAATTCATGATAAAGAGATGTTGGCAATAATCAGGTGTTTGAAAGTATGGAGACATTTCCTAGAAGGGGCAAGAATCAAGTTTGAAATCTGGATGGATCACAAAAACTTGGAATATTTCATGACGAACCAAAAGTTGAATAGATGACAAGCAAGATGGGCATTGTTCCTATCAAGATTCAACTTTACATTAAAACATGTTCCAGGAACCAAAATAGAAAAGGCAGATGGACTGAGCAGGAGACCAGACTAGAGGAAGGGAATGGAAAAATACAACGAAGATAGGACACTAGTAAAAATGGAATGGCTAAGAAAGGCAGAAGTAGAAGAAGTGTTAATCAAAAAAGTAGACTTGCTGAAGAAAGTAAGGGAGTTGAAGGCAAAGGATGATAAAGTCATCAAAGCAGTAGAGGAGATGAAACAAGCAGGGGTAAAGATGTTAAGAGACGAGGAGTGGAGAGAGGAAGATGGACTTATACTAAAAGAGGAGAAGGTATATGTGCCAAAGGATAAAGAACTGAGGGCAGAGATAATCTGGCTATATTACAACACACCAATAGGGGGGACATGGAGGGCGAGAGAAGACGGTGGAGCTGGTCACATGAAACTGCTGGTGGCCAGGAGTGATCAAGAAGATGAAGAGATATGTGGAGAGATGCGACTCCTATTAATGGAACAAAAACTGAACAACAGTACCGGCAGGAAAACTCATGCCAAACAAAGTGCTGGAGAAACCATGGATACATATCACAGCAGACTTTATCACCAAGCTGCTATTAGCCCAAGGATATGATGCAATCCTGGTAGTATGCGATCAGTTAACAAAGATGGCACACTTTGTCCCAATAATGGAGAAGATGTTAGCAGAAGGACTAGCAAGGCTATTCAGGGATTATGTATGGAAATTACATGGATTGCCTGAAAGTATTATCTCAGACAGAGGAGCACAGTTTGTAGCAAACCTAATGAAGGAGCTGAATCAAATGTTGGGAATTGAAATAAAGCTATCAATGACCTTCCACCCACAAACAGATGGACAAATGGAACAAGTCAATCAGGAACTAGAACAGTACCTAAAAATGTTCATCAACCACCTGTAAGGACTTTGGTCATGATTGAGTAACCCTAACCTTGATCCCACTCTTTATTAGAGTTTAACAAAGAGAACTCATTAGAGTCCTCGCTGGATTGTATGTTCTACTTATACAAGTCTGATTATTTGTACATGTTTACTGATCCAATGTTATTACATAATTAAATGAAAATAAAATAAAAAGAAAAATAAATAATGACTTAGAGAAATTAAGCAGTTCATGATACTACCAACAAGAATAGTAGCCGGAATGATTGGGAATGGCAGAGTTCATCTACAACAACAAGGTAAACACCTCAACAAAAATATCACCCTTCAAGGCAAACAGTGGGAGAGATCCAAGAATGGGATTCAAAATAAGAAAGAAAAGGAAGTTGGAAGAAGCAAAAGTATTTACAGAAAGAATAAAGAAGATACAGAAAGAAGCCCAAGCAACACTGAAGAAGAGATGAAAAGACAAGTGGATAGAAAGAAGGGAGAAGGGAAGGAATATTGAGAAGAGGACTTGGTATTGCTAAGTACTAAGGACTTGAAGTGGCAGATGGTAGGAAGATGAACAGAGAAGCTGATAGAGAGATTTATAGGACCCTACAAAGTAAAAAGGGTCATATTAACCAACACGGTGGAACTAGAGTTACTGAGAACAGTCAAAATCCACCCTGTAGTAAACGTAAGCAGGATCAGGAGATACAAGAAGCAGGTACAGGGACAGAAGAAGCAACCGGCCCTTCTGGTAATAATAGAAGGAGAGGAAGAGTATGAAGTAGAAAAAGTAATAAACAAAAGAAAGAGATATGGCAAGTGGGAATACTTAGTAAGATGGAAGGGATATACAGTGGAAGAAGACTTATGGGAAAGAGAGGCAAATCTGAAAAATGCAAAGGAGGCAGTAGCAGAGTATGAAAAGGAATATGGAAGAGAAGGAAGAAAAATGGAAGAAGAACACAGAGAGATACTGGGGAGATTCATGGCAAAAATACTATATAGATAGAATGACGGAAAGTTTGATTGGGAGTACCTGAAGAAGTTGGAAATGAGCTGAAGAAGATAGAAAGGAGCAAAGTTCTTCCAGAGGAAGAACCTTAAAAGGAGAGGGTAATGTCATAAACCCATCTGAACCTAAAATTATATGGTTAGAGGGGTGGGAAGAATGGGACTTATTTTTGGACAGACTAGACAAAGGGTTCTAAAAATAGAATGGGGAGATAAGATAAGATAAGATAGGGATCACATAATCAGGTCACATGATAGAACATTCTGGAAGAATTACAGGAAGTTACTTAAGCATACACATAGACAAATAGAAATTGTGTATAAATAGGTAGAGCAATCCATAGAGACTCCATTGAGTTCTCTTTGTTTTTCTCTAATGTTGAGTGTGATAAGTCAGTCATTGTAACTAGCTTGTTATTACATTATTTATATATTTAAGCTCTTCTAGTTTAAGGATTAGACCTTAAACTTAATAATATCTTTTGTTACTTACTTTACTTTGCTTTTTGAGCCCTTTTGAAGAACATTTTTACCAATCATAAACTAATAAGTGATCATTTGTAATAGGGTATAGATGAGGGCTTGGTTAAAATTAGTAAGGTCTATAAGTAGTTTACTAACTATCCTTGATAGTAAACTTGTTATAGTATGTAAAGATTAACACTTTGAAGACATTATGTAAGATGGTTCCAAATTGATCTTATACTCTTTTTAAACATTTTACAATATAATTTTATACTAAGTTTCTATTATATTTTTTAATATTATTATAGATTAGCTCAGTCTTAAAATTATTTGGTTAGAGAAATAGAAAGAATAGGAACTTCTTTCTCATGGATTAGATGAGGCATTGTAAAAATAGAACAAGAGATAAGATAAAGGTTATATAATCTAGTTATATAATGGAAACTTCTAGAAAGATTATAGGAAATTACTTAAGTATATATATAAACAAATAGTATTTATGTATAAATAGGTAGAGCAATCTAGAAAGGAACTCCATTGAGTTCTTTTCATTTTCTCATAATGTTAAGTACAACCTAAGTCAGATATCTCAACTAAGTTGTTACAAATATTCTTATTCTGGATTCCTCCTTCCAAATTCTTTAGCATGCAATTGGGACCTAAAACTATATTTTTTGTTCTAGGATAATAGTCTCTTTTGCTCCCTTTATTATAATAACTAGTGTATCTGAGAGAGTAATAATAATAAGTTGAACAAGAATTGAGGCAATTAGCATTCTAAATATACAAACAAGTTCTAGTATAAGAATTTGATATTGATTAAGTTGATCTAAACTCTAAGTCAGAGTTAATAAAGAGAACTTATCAGAGTTCCTGATAATACTTTATACTACTTATATACAATTTGTATTTGTATATATTTATTTATTACCATGCATCTTTTTTGAGTCATTGACTTCTATATGTTCCTCTTTAGTAATATTTTCCCACACATCTAAATAAAAATAAAAATGAAAATATACAAATAATAAATGTATATAAGTATCAAGTAAGTATACAAGACCAAACATGGGAATGATGGTACTGAGTTAAATTTTGACTAATCAACTTTCTTCATATATTCTCTCTTTTCACCCAATTCACTCAATAAATTCAATATAAATTCATGAAAATCCCAAAAAATAGAAGAAAATAAGAAAAAATATATGTCATAATACAGACAGTTGGTAGAAGGGAGTATAGTGACCTAACTCTCCAACATCACCTGCTTTTATATACAAACTATTAGTAGAAGGGAGCACAGTAATCTGACTCTCTAATACTACCTGCCATTACATACAGACTATTGGTGGAAGAGAGCATAGTGATCTGACAACAACATTTATTTAATACCATTGAGAATTAGTAAAGGGATTGAGTTGGGCCAAAGGCCCAAAATAAAAACCTTGTTATTGGGAACTCTAACAAGTTTTCTTTGTCAAAGGATGCAATTAAGGTTAGGGTCACACAACCTAAGTTAAGATTATTACAAGCTGTATCAATATGTGGAATAGAAAAGTATCATCTACACATTCATTGTGAAGGTGGGCCCATTTTCAAGCATGATGTGACTGCATGCTCCCAAAGCTTACAAGATAGCTAAGGTTCAAATCCAATTGTAGTGTGTAGTTTGGATATTACCATATCTTTGTGAAAAGAAAGACTGGAGAGAAAGATCTAATGTAGCTGCACCATTCTTCCTACATTCTTCCTAATTCAAGTGAGGTGGTCCTCTTATCTGGTTCACTAGAATTTAATATGACTCTGAGTTTCTACAACAACCATTTGTATTGCCAGTCACTGGGAAGAGTAAAAACTGAGGTGAAGTCTTCAAAAATTTTCCTTATGGCTCTCGTGTAGGACTGTTATCTGCTGGCAAAAACATCGTGTATCAGGTAGAATAAGTCTTGCATAATTCCTTGTCGACTATTAACTCATCCATATACTGTGGTAAACATCGAATTAAGATATGAGACCACACCACTTCACCCACTTTTCCTCTTGCACTCCATGATCCTGCTATCAAATCCCAGTAACTCGGCATCCAAGCTGCACATTCCCATCCAATTAAACCGATTGGTATACCTTTATTATTTATCAATACGTTTGCAGGTGATACATTTCCATGAACAAATGAGATATCATAACGCTTCTGTCGAATGATCGCTGCGAGCGAAGAAACTTTAGGATCATGACTCGATGTTATAGCACAGCAAGGCTGTTCATGAAATCGATCTTGAGATTGGAAAGGACCCACAAAACACGTTCTATGAATACGGTATGATGTGAATGAACCACCTAGGTATCCACATAGAACGCGGCCGTGAGGTGACCGGAGATATTGAAGTTGGTTCAGCCAGTCTCTTAGAATATCCGCAATTAAAGTTTGTTGTTCCTCCGTCAACGTGTCCAATCTAGAAATGGGCATTCCATGCACGTGTGACATGAGCATGATAACTGAATCTGCCGAGATGAGGTCCAAGACTTGGGGCACGGGTATAGTAGTGTAATCAGCGACAAACTGAAGAGAAAGGGCTTCTTGAAGGACAGAGTTCCCGCCAACTTTTGCGTAAAGTCCAAAAGGAAGCTTGAGAGCGTTGGAGGAGGGTCGGGCAAAGAAGAAAAGGAAGTGATAGAGTCGACGGCGTATGCAACGTGGAAAGCGGAGCCACATAGACCAGAGTAGACTTCCCAGTGTATTCCCCCTAATCCAACTACGTAAATCATTCTCCGGATTAATGGCAAGGACCAACAACCCACCTGTTGTAGCTGAATTCATCCATGTAGTCGAACGCAAAGGACGCGACAATTACATAATACTATTATTTTGCAAAACGTAGAATACAAACAGAGATCAGACAATAATCTCCTTTACCTGACCTTGAAAAGTTAAGATGTAGAAGAAAAGGGGGTGAAAACTCGTCTCATAAAACATGACTACATTAAATATCAAAAACACAAGTCGTTTGAGTGTAACACTCAATATTCCAACAAATCTACAGTACGGTGATGCTTTTGACTTCGGCAGTATCAAACTCCTAATGCTTGTTCAGAGATAGGATGGTTTTGAATTAGGTCTATAGTAGTCATGTGGTGGCGAAACAATGATCCCTCGATCCGACTGCTCACTCAACTCAGTATAAATATAAAGAATGAAGATTTTTCATTACATCTCTCCCCACTCTATTCGGATAGAAACCATATAGCATGATCGAGATTGTTGATTTCCCCTCCACATTCAGTACACTTTGCTACTGCAAATTATGAAAGAAAGAACCACTTCACTGAGCACTCCTACCTTGTGAAGAGGCACTGACGTGGTAGAACATTCTATACTCTTATAAGTACAATGAGCTGAGTCACCAGGGGCTTATAAGTTCCTTCGAACATGCAAGAGCAAATATTCAACTAATGAATTGCCACGGAAACGTGGTCAAATTCATCAGCACATTTCCCACCCTCTTCCACTGTCAAGGAAAACTCACAATCACTTGAATGATCAGAAAAAAATGCAAGAAAAAAGTTCACATGAAAAAGACTTCCATACTTCCATACTTACCTTCACCCAGACTAGTAAAAAGGTCAAATCAAAAGAAGGTGAGATAAACATAAAAATGACAAGACATTGCCTTTGAGCACCCCACATCGAACGTATGACATACTCTGCACAGGTCAGACATTGAGAATATAGGATGCATGGCTAGAACAACATCGGACCATAAGATAAATCAGTCAGAGACAATTGCCTCCGGAGACCTAACTTTCGACCCAACAACAAAGAAATCTGGAATACATCATGACGCTACGATAAGAAACAACCTTGATTAGCACAAGCGACATTTGAGAGGTTGAAGACTATAGGAAACAGATTCGTAATAAAGCTAGAGTCAAGACATCCATCACTTTTGAACGACAGATAAGGTGATAACATTGTCAACCCACAGGACAAGAGCCTATTTTACGCTCCTTCATCCATCTGCGTGTCTTGATTTGAAAATGCAGAAGGATATATATTCATCGAAATTTGTGCAGGAGGTGGATGAGATGCAGCAGCAGAGCTAGCTGACGGAGGGGAATATGTCAGGAACCACACACGAAGGGGAGGTTCCAAGGCAAAAGTAGAACACACCTTCACCCTTCCCATTCAAATCAATCGCAGCAGTACCCTGCGCAACACTGGTCGTATCCGCCGCCTCTCCATGACCAGGTTTCAAAGCACCATCCTTTGCAAACCCTGAACTTGAAATAGGTCCATTGCTGATAACAGAAGACATCGCATTACCGAGGGATGTACCATTGGCTTTACTAGCATTTAGTATGAGTTGCCATTTCTTGACTAACACGTCTGCTCGATGTTTGAACTTAAATTCGTCGTCGCGGGGTACTCTTTCGTCCTCAAGCATGGCGATGTGACGTAAGACTTTGCCAATTTTGGAAAACTGGAGGACATGAATGTAAGCAAAGCATGAAAGGTGGAGTAGGAATGAGTATAACCTGCAGTTGTTCAATGGTGATCTCGTGATTTTCCACCATTGATAATAAAGAGTCAACGACCGGCATATCCTATGTAAATGCCTTCAACAACAAGCACACTCTACATAGGAAATAACTTCACCTCGCTCTTTGGAAGACCTTTATGACCCAAAAAGTACTTTTGGAGCATGTGTCGCCAGTTTCGGACTTTCAGAGATTCAGGATCCTTCACTGCAAAGGGCTCGTCAGCTGAAGTCGGTATAAAAAAACGAAAAAACAAAAAGACATCTTTTTAAGGAAGAAATAGTAGATGGGAAGGCCTCTTTAAGAGGTTAGACAGAGCATATTTGATAAACAAGACTAACCATCATCACCTTCGTCGGCCCCACTGCGTTTTGGCCTCTTCTGAAGGGGAGACGAACTTCTACCACTCATTCCCATAACTGTAGCATCGGCTGGAACAAGATTCCCATCCTCCTCCTCACTCTCAACCATCTCATTTGATTTTTTTGGACCATTCTTCTTTCCACTCGACTTCTTCTGCTTCGTAGCATCGGTTTTTTTTGGTGCTTTCTTGCCTTTAGTAGTCGAAACTGACGCAGCATCCAAATCCCTTTTTCTCTTCCTTGACTTTTTAACTTTGACATCCTCATCAAGATCACCTGAACCGTCTTCCTCACTGTCAAGTTGATCGACTTCAGCATTGGCCTCTTCTTCTGCAGCAAGACGCCTAGCAGCTTCACGCTCTTCTTCCCACTTTGTTGGATCCAGAGCAATGCGATAGCCCTGCAAGAGTTCTTCAGACTTTTTATTGGGCTCATTAATGTATGAATGGATTTCGTGAGACTGTAGCTTCGAGATGTCCTTTGGCACGAGCCAAGCGCTGTGAAGGAGTAAGTTTGATAAGTACGCAATGGATGTAAAGAAGGAGAGACGACAGACAAATCTCCTGTGGGGAAAAAACGAACACAATAAAAGTGTGTTTTCTTTGTCGTAGGTCGCTCTTTCATGACCTGCTCCGGCACATTTTCAGGATCAACGACCTGAAAGAAACGAAAAGCAGAAAATACAAAATGGCTGATGAGCGATACCATCTCAGATGACACACGCGACTCGATAAAGCTTACCATGCCAGGCCAAGGGGGATACCCCCGAACTTTTCCAAGAACAATGTCGCGAATTTCATATGAAGAGACCTCTTTTGCTGATTTTCCACTTTTTTTGTTCATGTTCTTGTTTGCGACTATGATACAGGAAGTCAAAGAGCAATGCTTGTTAAACACACCCTGTCACACTCAATCATCATAAAGTCCCGTGATTAGTCACCTCACGGGTCCGTGCTCGAGAGAGAGAATTTTGTATTTGTATACCGCAACAAGCAGGTGCTAAGACGCGGTGGGTGCGTTACATAGTGGTACACTACTGACTACACCCGAGCTACAGGGGTGGTCTGTTGGGATCGTTCCGAGTCAGGTGTGAATGTTGGAAATGTAGTAGTTCGGTCTCTTCTGTATAGTGAGTTGAGTGTATTTGAATGTGTTGGTAAATGCTTGCTTAATGTGATTCGTGTTGGCTGGAGATTTGAGATTCTGACTCTATGAAGTCTGTAAGGGATCTGTCTGCAATGTGGGGTGGTGTTGGGGTTGGAGGGGAGCAGCCATTCTTTGTGAAGGCACTGGATTTTTTAAGGAAGGATGCCATGGCTTGTATGCCATCCTGGGTACCGAGAAAGTCAGGTTTGTGATGCTTGGCATAATATGGTGCGGAATCTTTCATGGGTGGGGCAATATTGTATGATATGCTCTCATATCTGAGTTGTCTGTACTCCACGAAGAATACTTCAATGAGATGAGCATTTCATCACACCGGGAACAATACTTCATTCGTTCTTTTGAAGGTACAAACACCAGGTTCCTTCGTTCCTTCGTTCAGTCATTACAGAAGTCAACCACAATAACATCATCTTTGTTTGTCACAGTTTATTATTCAATGTTGGCCTTAATCAATTGGCATTGCTAAGCAGTCTATGCAGATTGTAGATGATTTGTCAGCCAAATATGATAGCTCTATTATTCAGATGAGGTTTTTATCTTGGGCCTTTGGCCCAACTCAATCCCTCTACTAATTCTGAATGGTATTAAGTAAATATTGCTGTTAGGTCACTATACTCCCTTCTACCAACTTTTCATGATATAGTAAGTAGTGTTGGAAAGTTAGGTCACTGTGTTCCCTTCCACCAACAGTCTGTATGGAACAGCAGATAGTGTTGAAAAGTCAGATCACTACACTCTCTTCCATCAATAGTGTTGTCATGAATTGCCTTTTTCCTCTAAGTCAATATTTATATTTCTTTTCTTTTTCTTTTTCTTTAATTAGTCATACATTTTACATTAGTAAATAAGTAGACATGTATAAGTAGTGTACACCAAATAACAGGAACTCTAACAAGTTCTCTTTGTCAACTCTGACTTAGAGTAGAGTTAAGCCTGAAACTAGTTACCAAAGACTAAACTCTTATACTAGAACTGTCATAAATCACCCATTCTCTCTAAGTCAATATTTATTTTCTTTTTCTTTTTCTTTTCTTTTATTGGATATATGGGAACTTATTACCAACTTGGGAACAGTGACTCAATAGGGAAATGCAAGAAAAACCTAATGTGGACAAATAGATAAATTGTATAAGTAGTATAGTGCAATTAGCAGAAACTCTAATGAGTTCTCTTTGTCAAACTCTGACTTAGAGTGCGAGTGAGGTTAAGGTTACTCAACCAAGACTTCAATTGTTATACTAGAACTCATTTACACTTCCAGACACTGATCACCTCAATCCCTGTCTAAACTTACTCTCTTCAGTCCTCAGTATGTTGATCATCGCAATTGATAACCATTACAATATAGTGTAGTGACTGTTAGCTGTGGTAGCTTATAATCACACTCTAAGTCAGAGTTGACAAAGAGAACTCATTAGAGCTCTTGCTAATTGGTTTAGCTATTTATATACAAATATGTGTTTACAAGTATTTGCCTAACTACTTTTATCCCACATATCCCTTTTAAGTCTCAATGTCCTGTGCACATTCAATATTACATAAGAAAAGAAAAAGAAAAAGAAATAAAATAATCTACTACTGTGGATCATCTAGCTTGTCTGCCATTTTATAACACATAGCTAGGTCCCAAGCTTAAGGGGACTTGTTAGTCAGTTAGGGACTAATGGTGGAAGCACAGTACCAAGCTCAGGTATTGTGTCTAAGACCTAACCTTGCAATTGAGTGGTGCTTAGTAGTATACCTGTATACTTCTTTACTTTAAATACTTTGTGCTACTAGTCCATTGTGATCAGTCTATGCAGAGGAATATCGCTGCATCCCTAAGAAGGCAATTAAAGTAGAGATCTCCTCCTTGGAGTGATAACTACAGTATTATTAGGACAGTAGTCAGTAAGGCAGTAGGCACCTAACTAGAAGAAGACTTGTGCACCCCAATAGACATACTGTGAGCCCTTGAAGAAAACGATATATCCTCAACCAATATATACCTTTTTTTACATACTTAAACCACATCCAGAACATAACATGATGTCTCTGGACCAATACAACAACCTCATGAGCAATATGCTCAACCAAAGGTGTGTTCTCACCAAATTAAGGGCAGAGTTGGAAGAAAGAGAAAGGAAGTTGTGTAGACAATGTGGGAAGTTTGGGCATCTTGCCTGGAACTATAGAAGAGAAGGAGAACAAAAGAAGAAGACAGAAGGAGGTAATAGATTCAAAGTACTAAAGAGTTGGGTAATGCAATGTGGAGTGAAAGAGGTGAGGAAGCAAGAGGTCATGGAGGAGAAGCTATGATGCTTTAGAAGGGATACAAGAAGTAGGAGTGTCCAAAGAAGAACAAAAAAAGAAGAGAAGAGGTGGCACCTCTGCAAGGAGTTTGGGAGAAGGTGAAGCAATATTGCAGGGTGAAGGGACTGCCTCCAAGAAGAGTGGTCATTGTAATAACTCTTAGTTCAGGCTGTGTAACCTTAATCCAAATCATACTCTATGTGCTATAAAATGGCAGGCGAGCTAGACGATTTGCGGTGGCGGATTATTTTTTTTTTTCTTTTCTCATAATTATGTAATAATAAATGTGTGTGGGACATCATGACTCAAAAGAGATGCGCGGGATAAAATAGTTTAGGCAAATACTTGTAAACACATATTTGTGTATAAGTAGCCGAGCCAATTAGCGGGAACTCTAACAAGTTCTCTTTGTCAAACTCTGACTTAGAGTGCGAGTGAGGTTAAGGTTACTCAACCAAAGCTTCAATCATTACACTAGAACTCATTTACACTTCTAGAACACTGATCGCCTCGATCCTTGTTCAACTTCACTCTCATAATCTCTCTCAGTATGAGATTGACTCAGATCTCTCCCAACTTCCTCATAGCCAGGCCACAGGCTTAAGTGGACTGACTGGGAAGTTTAGACCCCAGAGGTGGAAGGCTAGGACCAAGCTCAGGTACTAGCTCAGACCAGACCTTACAACTGAGCG
>Ga0153967_100178_pt1 | contig 39883 bp, 53 predicted proteins | sample TSFL051MetaG_FD_104688 | JGI IMG/M metagenome (GOLD analysis project Ga0153967, IMG submission 104688) | Attine ant fungus gardens microbial communities from Florida, USA - TSFL051 MetaG | ecosystem: Host-associated > Fungi > Mycelium > Unclassified | place: USA: Florida, Paynes | collected...
ACTACCGAGTTAGAGAGTCAAAATCTCCAAGTCATTCCACAATTGTGTGCAATCGAGTAGGCACTGGGGAGGTAATCAAATATAAAAGGGAGGGGCTCACGAGATAGTAAAAGCTTGTATTTAAATACTAGAATGAAAGAAATGTTTTTAGTTTCTGCTTGAGAGCACTCTCACCAGTCGGATCTCAAAGGTGTGCGTTCCTCTCACACCGTAGCACTACCATCCAAGGTACTAGTTTAATAGGCTGGCTCACCGTCGATACAGCAGTCCTATCTAGATCTCACATTGCCCTCGTGCAAGCTCGTTCTCAACTGACTGTACAGTTGGCAACTTACTCCGAAAACACGTAGCAAGTGGTTTAGCTCCTAGTCCAAGCGAATGCCCAAGTCCTCCTTTAGAGTGGGTATCCCTTGAGGGAAGTTTTATAAGGTTTTTATAAAAAGAAAGAGAGAAAAAGAGCTCTTAATCACTCAAGTCAAGTTTCAGCTCTAGAACAACAAAGAGCAAAGATGGGGGTTCTTCTTCTTCTTGCACCTCTCCATACTACTAGAGTATTATATTAGTATTACAAAGCCCAGAATGCAACAAACAAAATAAGAAAGAAATCCTCCAGATTACTCAAAAAAAGCAGGTAGAATGAGTCGAGTCCGCATTCGATCATGCAACAGCCACTCTCTATACTCCCTGTCCATTTCCTACTAACTTTCTTTATCTCGTCAGCCAACCTTGAGCCTGTTCTAAGGGTTCTTGGGTGCTCAAGAGGTTCTTTGGACATTGGTCTGACCGCTCTCAAGCATGTCTTCGTCGTCAATATCATTTCTCTTTGCTTCCAACTCTTCTAATTCCTCTCCTAAACCTTCCTCTACTCTCCCTACTATTTCCTGTTCACACCCCTCAGGTCCTTCTTCTTTCTATCCCTTCCCGATGACATTCGGCATATCTTCATCTTGTTCTTCTATATTTAGCCTGCCGATCAGGACTGATGTGCAACCTCTGATGATGTTCCTATTATAAACCAGGGGTCAGCTATCAGGTGACATCACTATCAAGGGAAATGCTTCTAAGGTTGAGCTCACTCTCGAGAGCACTTCTAGAGGGGAGTCCGTCTTATAAATATGATATGAGACTATCCGGAAAGCATTATGAGGTACCAATAGTGGTGATTGCAGCCACTACTCTACTACTTGGATAGTGTTCTCGAGTATACGACTGGACTTCTAGTGATTATGTCTGGGGAGCCGATTCTCTCTCGAGAGCCGTTTATTATGATTATTATGTTCCAAATGTCACTTATATTGCCAAAATTAATTGTCTGGCATAACAATGTCATTTTTCATCTCTCAACATTTTCACATCTACTCGTTTCATCTCTTCCATGACCTTCACTACCTCATCATCCTTTGCTTTATATTTTCTTACTTTATCTAGCAAATCTACTCTTTCTATCACTACTTTTGTTACTCTAATTTTCTTTACTTCCAACCACTCTTTCTTTACCAACGTCTGCTCTTCATTATCCTTCTCTACCCCAACTTTCCAATTTGGCCTCCTGTTTAACCTATCTGCCTTTCCCATTTTGCTTCCTGCAATGTGTTTCAACACGAAGTCAAATCTGAATAGATATAGAGCCCATTGTGCTTGTTGCAATTCAACTTTTGGTTGCTCATGAAATATTTTAAGTTCTTATAATTTGTCCAAACTTCAAATTTACTTCGGGACCCTTTTAGAAAGTGTCTCCATGCTTCCAAGCATCTTATTATGGCTAGCATCTCTTTGTTGTGTATTTTGTAATTTCTTTTAGTTTTATTTAGTGACTTAGAGATATATGCCACCGGTCTCCATTTATTATCTTCACACTTGATTAACAATACTCTTTCTGTTACAAAGTTAGAAGCGTCTGCTTTCACTCTAAATTCCTTATTTATGTCCAGTGCAACTAATAAAGGTCTGCTCATGAAGACTTGCTTGAGCTGTTTGAATGCTTCCTACTACTTGCTTTCCTATCTCTACTTCTTCTCTTTTCTCATTAAGTTATTCAATGGCCGAGCTAATTTGGCAAAGTCTTTCATAAATCGCCTATAGTAATTTGTGAGGTCCAAAAACTTCCTAATACCTCTGACTGTCTTAGGTACAGGCCAGTTTAATACTCCCACCACTTTATCTTCCTCTATCTCAATTTTTCCCTGACCCATCACTACTCCCAGAAAGTTCACTTTTTGTACCTTCCAAGCACACTTTTCTGGTTTCATATAGAAGTCATTTTCTTCCAATCACTTTAACACTTCTTTCACCAGCTCATTATGCCCTTCCTTTATCTCCATTCCTATCAACACATCATCCACAAATACCACCACCTTCCCTTTGTTGATCATGTCTCTTAGAATCTTGTTCATCATGTCTTGGAATATGGCAGGCAAGTTTATCATTCCAAAGAACATCACTACTGGTTCATATGACCCCACATATATAGTAAAAGCTACCTTCTACTCATCCCCTTCTTTGATTCTCACATTGTTATATCCCCATCATAAGTCCATTTTGGTGAACACTCTTTTATTACCCATACTATCTACTAAGTCTGTAATTAATAGTAGTGGGTAGTTGTTCTTCACTGTTTGCTTGTTGAGCCTACAATAGTCCATAACCATGCATTTCCCTCCATCCTTCTTGCCTACAAAGAACACTGGTGATGTCTGGGGCAATTTAAAAGGTCTAATATACCTCTTCTTTAAATGCTCATTAATGAACTTCTGTACCTCCTCCTTTTTATTTCTGGAGAGAGAATATACTCTTGCTTTGCTTGTTTTGAAGTTGTCATTGAGATCTATTGCATGATCCTATACCTTTCTAATTGGCATTCTCTCAGACTCTACCTTCTCAAACACCTTTAACCACTTATAGAACCACTTAGGCACTATTTCCTCTACCTTTCTATGATCCGCCTCTATTTCTTCTTCTCTTTTCCAGTCTTCCTTTCCATCTACTGCCTATCTAATAATCTTCCTTTCATCTTCTCTTGTTTCTTTCTTCCTCTTTATTTTTACTGCCTTTCCACATAATGATGGGCATCTCATCATTCTCACTTTCCCTTTCTCCCAGTCTATCTCTAGGTTATGGGCCACTAGCCATGGCATGCCCAGAATTACATCTGTCTTTTCCAATTCGCAAACATCCATCTGTACTCTTTCTACATGTCCCTTGTAAAACATGTTCACTTTCACTTCATGCATTATTGCACCTTCACTATTACCAGTGCCATCTACATTTCTCACTTGCAAAGGTTGATCCAGTTTGATCAACCTATATCCTTCTTTCTGAGCTAAGCCTTTGCTTATAAACATTCCCATTGCTCCACTATCCAGCAACACTTTCACTGTTTGTCCTTTATGAGTATCTATTTTCTCAATACCCACAGTCATCCATACTTTTCTTAGAGGCTTAAATGTTCACCTCACTTCTTTCGCTTCCTCTTTTTACATTGCCTTCTAATTGATAGTTTTTGCCATCCTCCTTGGATCAGTAATTCCAGCCTTCCCCTTCTGGGCCCTAGGCACTGTCCGTTCTACTTTTCTACCCCAATTCCACTATGGTATTTTCTTTCCTGTTCTATAGGGCAGGCAAAACACTTCTCCCTTTTTGTTCCTTTTTACCTTCTCTCTTACTACTACATCCTTTCTTCCACATGTGCTACATTTTACCCTCTCTGCTCTTCCACTTTCTGCTTCTCTTTCTCTCCAATTCCATGCTTCCTTGCAACTTTCACACCACATGTTGCACAACTGTGCCTTCTTTAGAAAACACTGTTCCCTGTTTTCTTCCATCTTCATTCCCTTATAGTCACATTCCCTATACTCCATGAAAGTCACTACTTCCTATGTCATTGTCCACCCTTCCATACACATCACTGCTCCCCTTGGGAGCAGTCTCCTCACTCTACTGTGCTCTTTCACTTTCTTTCACACTCCTTATGGCAGTGTCACCTCTTCCTGCTTTCTCTTTCTCATGTTTGGACACTCCCACTTCTTGTGTTCTTTTTCTCCACATCTAAAGCATTTTATCTCTTCCCTCACCATCTCTTGTCTCCTCACCTCCCTTACTCTACATTGCATTACTCTACTTTTCAATACTTCGAACCTATTTCCTCCTACTGCTTTCTTCTCCTGTTCCTCTCCACTCCTGCACTTTCAAGCGAGGTGCCCAAATCTCCTATACTTTCTACATATCCTTCCTTCTCTACCTTCTAATTCTATTCTTAATTTGGTGAGGGTATGCCTTTGGTTGAGCATGTTACTTATAAGTTGGTTATACACTTCTAAGGACATAGTGTATTGTACTTAGAAGGGTGGATTGTTGTTGTGTTAAAAAATGAAAATGTATTTGTGTTGCCAGTTGACTGACTCTTCTTCTTCAGCTTTGACTACTGACTACTTATGTCTGCTGGGGCGTAAATCTTCATCCAGTCAGGTGTTTAATGCCTTACTGACTACTGTCTTAATACTAGGATTACACTATTACTTTTCAGGGAAGATCCCTACTCTAATCGTCTTCTTAAGGGCGCAACGATGTTTCTCTGCATATACTAGTTACAATAAACTAGCAGCACAAGGCTGATAAAGCAAAAGATTTTACAAGTAATCTACTAAACACTACCTGTCGTCAGGTCTGGTCTATATGTGCACTCAGGTATAGTGCCCACAGTCCACCTCCAGGGTCTAAACTTCCTGATCAGTTCACTTAAGCCTGTAGCCCGGCTATAAGGAGGTTGGGAATGATCTGAGTCGATCACACACTGAGAGAGTAATGAAAGTAAAGTTGAACAAGAATCAAGGCAATCGGTGTTCTAGAAGTGAAAATGAGTTCTAGTGTAAGAGTTCAGTCTTTGGTAAGCAACCTCAGGCTTAACTCCACTCTAAGTCAGAGTTGACAAAGAAAACTTGTTAGAGTCCTTGCTAAATTGTGTATACTACTTATACATGTCCAATTGTTTGTCCTTGTTTACTGATATGACTATATTACATAATTAAATAAATGAAAAATAAAAATAAATATTGACTTAGAGGGATTTGGGTGATTCATAATATCTGAGTTATTTGGGTAACCATTCCTTACACCAAGTTAGAGTTGACAAAGAAAACTTGTTAGAGTTCTGGATATTTGATTTGTACTACTTATACACAATATCTATTTGTACATGTTAAACTCCTCCCATGTATCTCTTTTAAGTCACCATTCTAGGTTTGGCAACTAATCTCAAAAATAAAATAAAAGAAAAAGGAAAGAAAATAAATATTACTTAGGGAAAGTGGTAATTCATAATACACCCAGGAATACCATAACTGTAATAGATCTACAAAACAATAGAAAACTTACATGGCATGGCATTAAGAAGAGAGAATAATGTCAGAGTTCAATCACCAATTACATAATATTATTATTATTAATTAATGACTTAGATAGAATGTATATCTTGTCCTCAAATTTTACTTTCGAAGCGGTTATTGTTGAATTCCTCAGTGTTACTCACATTGCTAGTGATTTAGTGTTGGTTCTTTACTTAAACCCCTGTAGCCAATGCACTCACCTCAGTTGTTCACCCACTAGGTGACCTCTGAGGTGAGTTTCTCTATGTACCATGTACCATTAGAATCACCACTCACCACTTGTACATAGTGAACTTATTTCATCAGGTATTTAATATAGTTGTTCACCCACTAGGTGACCTCTGAGTGAGCTTATTTCATCAATGTAGTTCACATTTCTCTATTAGTGACCCTCTATGAAATATAGTTATCAATCCTAGTTAGAGTGTATGCAGTAAGAGAATTAGCTAGTCCCTAAGGTAAGCCTAGAGTGCATCCCACTGTGTCTGTAGATGCGCTGCTCATCATTAGTGTCTGACAATCTGGATCAACTCCCAAAATCTCACAAACCTGTCATCAAACAGGAGTAATGCCAGTTTCTCAGTGGCCAGTCGAATGTTGTAGACAACTGATGGACACTTAGAAACTTCATATTGCTTATAGTATATCTTTTAAAGAAGGCACGATGAACAGTAGTGAATAAAATAGGAGGCTGGGAGGGAAAGGTGTCAGTACCATATGATGTCATCATCTTAAATACACGTAGGGGATCCCTAAACTCAGACATCTCATGAAATCTTTGCTCAGTTCTACTATCACCAATATGTCAACCTATCCTATACAGGTTCATAAATTAGATTAACCTTCGAAAGATACTGATTTTACGGTATAGGTCTCCAACGTCGCGCCTTCGACCACTACATCGCAGCTACATGATTTCTTCTCGTGAGTATATCTTTAGCTCTTCTCCAACAGTAATTGATAAATAAGCAGATTCTGTGGCCCGTGAGTCCAGAAACTTGTATAGTTTTATTTTCTAATTTGAGTCAAGTATCGCTGTCATCGATCACGAGGAAAAGTCGACGACCGCTAACATCAGATTTGAGAAAGCTTCCGCAGCCAAAACAGCTTTGATGGTAATTTGGTTATTTCTATCTTCCTTCAGATTGCCCTTTATTTCTTCAGTTAAATGGCGGAACCCTGGACGGTGCTACGTTATCGGTGACGTCTGACACTGTCAAAGAGGACGAACATTTTCATCAAGCCACAACTCACTCTGATAGTATCGATCAATCCGATAAACCTCGAGCAGCCAGTGAGTGATTCCTCTGCACGTTGAGATGGTTCCTAAACTATGCTTTCATAGTTGCAGCAGAGTATTTGGCAAAGGGCTACAAACTTTCTGACCAAATCCTTGAACATGCTATTGTCATAGATAGTACGTATGTTTGCTTTCTGTCAAGTACAATGATTACTATTGTTCCTCGAATTCAGAAAAGCACGGAATTTCGAAGCATTTCTTGGCTTGGTTCAATCGCATTGATGAGGACGTGGGCAGGCGTGCTTTTGGCACCGACACCACAGCTTCAGGCGTTGTGAAATCCAAATTGGGCGAACAAGTCGAACGGGCTAAGGCAATTGATGAAACCAAGGGATACTCTAAAACTACACGTAGTGTATGATCTTTCCTGATCTATTGATGGATACGTCTTTGACCGTTTTCCCCAGTACTATGAGCAAGCCATCGCTTCTCAGATTGGGCAACGTGTAAAACGTTTCTACACAGAAACCTCTAAACAAATCCACGATATTCACGAAGAAGCAAGCCATATTGCTCAAGCGGAGAAGAAATCATCTAAGGAGACAACTATCCCTGACGCTGAATCCGGTCTGGACAGCACTGGAAAGGAAACAGTAGTTGTCTAGTAGATTTCCTCGCAACACTCACTTCTTTAATCCTGTTGTGAAAATTTTCATAACAATTACTAAGACGCGTGTATGCCTATCTCAATTTTATCTAGAATTTGCTCGTGTAACAACCGCTTGGGAATACAAGTTTTGAGAAAGGAAACCTGGCAGTCAATTATTAGCTGCTTACTCGCTGGTTGAACGATGTCCATAATGGGGCCTCTGTAATGCACATTCAATGGATGGCATTACTCCTGTGCTGAGTGGACAGTTTATCCCTAGCCGGCTATGTAGCTTCGGCCACTTTATCTTGTCAAAGTCGCTCTCCGTCGAGCAGAATGACCATCGTCCGACTCCTCAATCTATAAATCTGCTATATATACATATGTGATCAATCTTTGCTATGAATTCCAATTCTGTGAGGAACGTTCATTGATATAATGGCTTCATTTGTTTACTAACCTAGATTTGTCGCGCCAGGTCTAAAACTCTTATGTCCTTACCCGGAAGAGTGCATATTGGACCCGGGCTAGGGGAGTGGCCAAGGTTACTGTTTGGATATTGAATGTCGTCAAACAAAAATTGGGTAGAGTGGCTGTCGAATCCGGACGTCTCCCAGATACCAGTGATTTCCAGCGCGCTAGCATGGTGAAATCTGGCTGCCCATCACAATTTCTATCTGACAAGACTATACACATAGATTGAACAAGCGCGTTGGAATGGGCAGGAAAGGTATCGCTTTGCGGCAGAGCCACTAGAGCTATTCTGGATCATGCTTCGATTGGGAATATAGGAAAAGAGGTTCTTCCCTCGAAGCAATCTGGCATACCCTTGTGGTCACAATAGGGTCGAAACCCGAGCTCACATCCTGAACGATTGCAGTCGTTTCACCTACAAAAGCGACGATCGCATGGCGATCAAACATTGTGTCCTGTTCTTAACAGACAACCCTGGAGCGTTTGCTTGGTCAAGTAACATCACTGAACATGGGGTGCTATGACGGAGTCACCGAGTACTGCTCCTTCATTCCTGTTTTCTTCTTCTTTCCCTCTTTTCTCACTTCTCTTGTGTCTGGATCAGTTGTGAGTGATCTGGGTTTTGCTTTACGTTTCTCGTTAGGTCTCTTTGTACTTTCGGCTGTGTCATGTAGGGTACTAGGGAGCACCGCGTTATAAAATTATAAATAAATAAAAAAAGCTTACACGTGATTTGGCAAAGCTGCCGTCCTGATTTCACACTGGCTTGGTACAAATGGCAAAGCGAAAGGATTCAGAAATAGTTCGCGCTTCTGTCAGGCCTAGGCTTTCACCACGGATTAGGAATGTAACATCTGTTGTCGGTCCTGCCTTGTTGGATTTCTACACTGTGAGCGATTGTTGTAAGATGATGTAAAGTAAAGTCTTATTTCCCTACAGGTATTAGGGATGGTCTTCGGCGGTTGCTGCACGTGCGTCCCAATTCTTCGCTGGTTCACCTCGATTTCTTGAGTTCCTGTCAGAAATGTCTGGGCTTATGAACGATTGCTCATGTTAAACCCCCAGATTGGTATGCCTGGCTAGTATCAGCATGCCCTGAGTACAGAATAATAACGTCTACTAGGATCTGCCCTCACGTTTTCTCAAATGCTTTTCATCACCTTACAATCACTCCCTTCATTTCTGCTATTCTCCAAAAACCATCCCTTACCTCGCTTGAAGCCTCGTCAAGTTCCATTGGTTCGGTGGTGCCTTCAAGTGCTTGTTTTGACCGCTGGGTCTTTACTGAATAATTGGGTGTTCGCCTACAAGGTGCCCTTGACTGTACAGATAGTGTTTCGTTCTGGAAGTATGTTCCTTGCGTTTACTTGTGTTCATGTACTTCGTGTGTTCAAAGCTTTCTTAGGCCTTGCAGTATCTATGTTATTTGGATACTTATTCTTGAAGAAAACTTACACTTACCGGCAGATGGTAAGTCAATAAAGAAAACTCTAGAGGTCCAACAGAAAACGTGAATGTTCCAGATATCCATCATTGTTGTTACACTTGGTGTTATCCTCGCCACGCTTTCGAGGCCTTCAAGCTCGAAAAACAACTGGAATGTTTCTGCTCGAACTCCAGAGGAGCTACAGGCATACACGATCGGTATAGTCATGCTTATTGTATCTCTGTTTTGCACGGGCTTTCTCGGATTACTGCAAGAGGAAACTTACCGTAAATATGGACCGTGCTGGAAGGAGGGGATATTCTATACGGTGAGTGGACGTGACCTCAGGCTTCAATGCAGACCATGCTCATTCTGATTAGCATGCTTTGTCACTTCCGATCTTCATCTTTCTCTGGTCCGACGTGAGCCAAGGGCTAACAAATCTATACCGTACTCACTCAAGTAATCCGGTCTGGATTGCATATATATTACTTATTGGGAACCTGGTTTCCCAACTCATTTGTGTCTCGGGCGTCAATCGGTTGTCCTCGGTAAGTATTCAATGTCATTGTTCGTACTCTCATGGCTGAATGAGATTTCATTATTAGCAAGTATCTTCAGTGTCTACACAAATAGTCCTGACGATACGCAAAGCAATTAGTTTGTGCTTCAGTGTCTGGTGGTTTGGAAACGGCTGGAACAGCAAATTAGCATTAGGAGCCAGTATGGTTTTTGGGGGCAGTATCCTCTACGCGACTACCAGTACTGTAAAAGATAAGGAACAGTAGCATAATGAGTGATTTAGATCCATCAATGGCGGTAATGATGTCCCTTCTCGAACAACGAGTTACGCTGATGTTCTACCACTGACTATTTTGGATCTTGGTAGTCCATTGCAGGGCAGCCACGCGTTCGTTGGTTTGTACCTCACGGTGGTCTGGGAGCTGCACCAGCACTTCTGAAAGTTAACCTATTCGGGGAACACTGATGCTAAAAAATCCATCTCAACGTGTCACTTAGATGTCTTATAAACTGCATCCAGAATCTGCGCAATTTGAGCGACTGGCTCCATTGTAGTGCTAGTTGATCATTTTAGACGTCATTTCGCAATGGAAGCGAGCTAACTCCTTGAATGAATCATCAGACGAGAAGCCCCAGAGTAACGCCATAGTCCATTCCTCCTCGTCCTTGTTGTTCGCAATGACATTGAGAGAGACTGGTGAATCCTTCCAAGCTCTTGATCACCAGGGCACTCCGCTGCTTAAAAGCAATCGGAAGACAAGCCATTATGGTGCTAACGACTCGACGGAAACTCTTGCGAGGGGTCATGTGGACACGTCATTGGCAGAGGGGACGGATCCAGAAGAAGTACAAGAACAGAGCTTGCTCACGAAGTCCATAGAATGTCACTCGGAAACAATCGGGTTGAAAACTGGGTTGAATGTCTCGCTGCATCACGTTTTGACGGGAGGGTGGTGTAATAAGGCTTCTCTGAGGTTGCAGAATTGCGGAAGTGTGGCAAGGGACCATCTCGCTCTTGAACGGACATTCCTGGCGTATATGAGAACTAGCCTTACAGTTGCTTCTGCTGGTGTTGGTGAGCATCAGAATTCAAGGGCCTGATCCTTAGAATAACATCAATCGCCTTCTTTTATTTAGCTCTTGTGCAACTTTGCAATATATCGCATGAAACAGACAGCGAAAGAGTCAAGAAGTTTGCTCGTCCCTTGGGGGCATCTTTGATAGCTATGAGTCTGCTTGTTCTTGGAGTAGGTGAGAAGTGGTCAAAAGTTGGAAAAAAGGTTGTTAACTATCCTTTAGGTCTCATCAGATATTTTGTCGTCCAATCGTCCTTGGTTCAAGGATCTTTTCCCGTGACAAGACTCAGCCCTATGCTCATTGCAGTTACTTTGATTTCTCTCGTTACCACAGTGTTCTGGTTATTATTAGCTGGCTATTAGGAGATTGCATTGATCCATCGTTTAGATAGAAAAAAGAGGGGAGCGAGTGAAACGCACAATGAGTCTCGTCTCAGCCACTGTATTTATCATTTGGCCAGGAGATGAAACCTGACTTATTTTTGGTGCTCGATATTCATCATGTCTGTTGTATCATTGTTCTGCAGAACCGGGTTCAATCACATGCTTGACAGATGACACAGTTAGCAATGCTTTTTTCATGATCGGTGCCCAAAATGGAATCAGTGTTGTGGATGTACGATATTTGAACAGGCTGCAAACAACCACCTATCCTAAGCAATGTCTAATGCAAAACGGAGAAAAGCTAAGGGGAGTACTTCTGCAAGCCAAATTGCTACACCTAGTCAAGGAACTAGTAATAGTAGCTCTTTTTTTGAACTCATGGCTGTACGCACTCCGTTCTGTCAGCTCAAATGACTTTGTTCGAAGCATTGCTTACAGGCCCTCAGCCAGCGTGCTTTGATGGTCTTAGCTGTGCATAATGCTTCTCTTCTGGAACGGTAGCCGCGGCTTCAGTGATTTGGCAGTGTAAGATTCATTGACACTTGAGGTCCACCCGCCAGCTTTCTTTATAGCGGATTTACCGGGCAAAGGAAAAGACTTGTTAGCCTCACGCAATATCCAGGTATTTTGTGCATGCTTGTAGATGTTGAGAACACCAAATGTACTCATAGCAAGGCGAGCAATTGTCATATGAGAAACCACTGTTTGTTATCCCTCGCCAAAGTAAGTTTGGTTGTTCAATTTGACTCTGAAATTGATGATGTTTGCAGTTTCATCATCTCCCTGGCTAAACTCAGTAGAAACGAACTTGTGTCAATTTTCCTCAGCACCTGGATCCGGATGAACATCCCAATGAAGTCGGGTTGGCAATTTTTTCAGACAAATGCTGTCGCCGCAGGTGACGGTGTTGGTATCTTTCCCACGATGGCAAGAATCAATCATGGATGCTCGAGCGCCTTTAATGCCGTTTATACGTGGCGGGAGAAGGACTGTGCACGCGCTTGAGGCTATCGGCAGAGGCGAGGTTAGTGTTCTTATCTCTATATTGAGGTGAAGAAAAGAAGTCCGTCACTATGCCTCAGGAACTGCTTACTAGTGATATGGACTCCAAACGATCGAGGCATCATCGCCGGTCAATAAGTTTGTGGCTCGGTTATCAGATTGGCGTTACCAACCTTGCAATTATGCAGAGCCTTTCTTGAAGAGCATTATGGCTTTGAATGCCAATGTAGCGTATGCTCTCTTCCCTTGGAAGATTCTCGAGCGTCAGATAACAGATTAGAGGCTATTTTTGAAACTTACCAAAGACTAACATCATGAGGACAAGGTCGGATCAGTGGAACCGATGCCATCGCCCACGCACGAAGAATCTGGCAGTTGGGGGAAGAAGGCTACTGGAGTAAAGGCTTGCTGCTGCCCGGGTAGCAGCGGCCCATTCCGGGTCAGTGTTGTCCACAGATTTCTAACACATGAAATTAGCAGAACTACTTGAGCACAGGGTGGTTGAGTGGGCGCAGATTGCTGCTCAATGGTATACTTACGGGGTGGGGGTCGACAGTGAGCAAGTGGCAGAAATGCAACAGGTTGCTTTGTAGCCCGAAAGCTGCCGCGCATGGGGTACACGGCATAAGTAAATTGTATAACGTATAGCACTGCAAGATCCTGAGGAGATCCTGAGGCCGTGTTCTGCCGAGCGTGAGAACTGATCGGACACCGGAGTCCAAAACACATTTCTGCTGCTGCACGCACCGAGTTGAAACTCTCTCCAGTCATCCATCACCTGGGCCAGTTTTGGTCACGTTTCCTTAGAAACTCAAAAGCTCTCGCAGAGGCGCTTCCCTTTCGGTAATTCTCCATCTTCTCATCTCTCCACCATGTCAGTAGCCAATCGTTCCACTTTTCAAGCAGTCCCTTCTTGGTCGGTAATGTCTTCAACATCGACCTCAGATGTCATCGTCCTTGCTCTAGGCGTCACCCTTGCCGCCGCCTATCTTTTCCGCGACCAGCTTTTCTCCTCCCAGTCCAAGGCCGCCCCCACAATCTCACATCCCAATAAGACAAATGGTGGGGCTAATCCTCGAGATTTTGTCTCTCAGATGAAGGAAGGGGTGGGTCTCTTGTGTTTCCTGTCCTGTCCCTTAGCTTTGACATATGATTCCTAGAAAAAGCGCTTGGTGATTTTCTACGGCTCACAGACTGGTACCGCTGAAGAGTATGCTATCCGTCTTGCGAAGGAAGCCAAATCAAAGTTTGGTCTTGCCTCGCTCGTCTGCGATCCTGAGGAGTACGATTTTGAGAATCTCGATCAGCTCCCAGAAGACTGTGTAGCATTCTTCGTTATGGCCACCTACGGAGAGGGTGAGCCTACCGATAATGCAGTACAGTTAATGGAAAATCTCCGGGATGAATCCTTCGAATTCTCCAATGGTGCTCACAGACTTGATGGCCTCAAGTATGTCGTGTTCTCGCTTGGTAACAAAACATACGAGCACTACAACTTCATTGGCCGAACCGTCGATGACGTTCTCACCAAGATGGGTGCCAAACGCATCGGAGAGCGCGGTGAGGGTGATGATGACAAGAGCATGGAGGAAGACTACTTAGAATGGAAGGATGGCATGTGGGAGGCTTTCGCCGCCGAACTGGGCGTTGAAGAGGGCCAGGGTGCTGATACCGCTGATTTCGCCGTTTCCGAACTCGAATCACATTCCCTGGACAAAGTTTATCTTGGTATGTTGGTAACTGTTCAGTCAGCTCTATTTGACTAAGCGTTATTAGGTGAATATTCGGCTCGTGCCTTAACCAAAACAAAGGGTATCCATGATGCCAAGAATCCATTCCCAGCACCTATCAATGAGGCAAAAGAGTTATTCCAGTTGACACGTGACCGCAACTGTGTTCATGCTGAACTCAACATTGAGGGGTCTGGCATCACCTATCAGCACGGTGATCATCTCGGTGTTTGGCCCACCAATCCGGAGATTGAAGTTGATCGACTTCTTTGCGCCCTCGGCCTGTACACCAGACGTGAGACCGTCATCGGCATTGAGTCCCTAGATCCGGCTCTCGCTAAAGTGCCATTCCCTGTCCCAACCACCTATGGCACTGTTCTCCGCCATTACATTGATATCAGCGCTGTCGCCGGTCGTCAGATCCTTGGTCCTCTGTCGAAATACGCACCTACCCCCGACGCTGAGGCATTCCTCAAAAACCTTAACACCAATAAGGAAGTTTATTCCAGGGTCGTGGCTGACGGCTGCCTCAAACTTGGTGAAGTCCTTCAGCTTGCCACTGGAAATAACACCTCGGTCGTTCCTACTCCTGACAACACTACCGCCTGGGATATCCCATTTGATCTCATCGTCTCGGCTATCCCCCGCCTTCAACCTCGGTACTACTCCATTTCTTCTAGTCCCAAGTCTCATCCCAATGCCGTCCATATCACTTGTGTCATCCTCAAATATCAGAACATTCCAAGTGACTATGTCAGGCAGAAATGGTGCTATGGTGTCAGTTCTAATTTTGTCCTCAATCTAAAGCACGTCGTCAATGGCGAGGCAATTCCTCTTCTTGATGAACATGACGTCCAGAGTGCGAGTGTGCCACGATATTGCATCGATGGTCCCCGTGGTGCATACAACGTTGAAAGTGTCTACAAGGTTCCTATCCACGTTAGGCGCTCTACATTTCGCCTGCCGACGAACCCCAAAAGTCCGGTCATCATGGTTGGTCCTGGAACCGTAAGTCAACTGTCCTTAATGTTTTATCATTGCGTCTTTCATGACTTGATTTCAACAGGGTGTTGCTCCTTTCCGTGGATTTGTTCAAGAGCGTGTAGCCCTTGCTCGCCGCTCTCTCGACAAGAACGGCCCAAATGCTCTGGAAGACTGGGGTTCCATCAAATTATTCTATGGCTGCCGTCGCGAAGATGAGGATTACCTATACAAGGATGAGTGGCCCAGGTACACCGAAGAATTGCAGGGAAAATTCCAGATGTACTGCGCTTTTTCTCGCCAGAACTACAAACCCGATGGAAGCAAGATCTACGTCCAGGATCTTATTTTGGAGCAACGGGAGCATATCGCCGATGCTATTCTCAACGGAAAAGGGTACGTATACATATGTGGTGAGGCCAAGAACATGGCCAAGCAGGTTGAGGATGTCTTAGCAATAATTTTGGGCGAGGCGAAGGGTGGATCTGCCGCTGTCGAGGGTGTGGCAGAGGTCAAACTCCTCAAAGAGCGCTCGCGACTCATGCTTGATGTTTGGAGTTGAACGCATTGGTCTGCTGTTCGGTTTCATGCTTTGAGTTCATCCCTGCTTTTCCTGTATGTTGGTTAATGGGGCACTTAGAATTGGGCATAGTTCAATATATCTGGGTCTGGTACTTACACTATTCCTTATATTACCTTCGGACTCTTACTGCAGTCAATATATGGGTTACTTATCTATTGCAAAGTTCAAACTCGGATCAATCCGAGATAATGTCAAATTGTGGTTTTCTTCACTTAGTTCATGTTGTCGGTGAGGTCGATCTTCGCTAGACACTTTCTCTCCCATTTGCATGTCATTACATGGTCCAAACCTATTTCTATGCACCAGCCTGGTCTAGCTGAGGCAAATACCCCTAGCCTGAAGAAACTAGAAAAGGAACCTCTTGTAGCCAAGGACGCCATCCCGTTGTCTACTCCAGATTCAAAGCCCCAAGAACCTACGATGTCTGAATGTACACCCACTGCTTCATTTTCATCTTCCTCCTATCCTACATCAAAATCTAATCTCGGTAAACCTGGCTCTCGGAAGGAACTCTCCCAGTATGACTTGGACGTGATCAAACGATGCATTCGAGACCGGATGAACCAAACCGCAATTACTCTTCGACAACGTGCAGACGGCTTGACAGCAGAAACGAAAACGAAATTCTTGAAGCTTGGAGCAGAGTTGAACAAGGTGTCTGGCTATGAAGAGATTGAGGCTTTGAAGAAGGAAGTGGTGGAGCAAGGTATGTTTCCAAATCCCAACCCCCCGCCACCTCCTCTTTCGTTTGGTGTGTAGAAAGGACAATAAGATGATTAAAAGTTTTGAAGAGGATAAAATTCGATTAACGCGTGAAGCTGCTAAACAAGCTAAAATCGCCTACGAACAAGCCGTTTTGCAACGCTCAAACTCACAACGCGAGATCAACGAACTTATCCAACGCAAACACACATGGGTCGAGGCAGATCTTGCCAGGTTCACGGATATTGTTCGTCAAGACCATATGTACGAACAGGAAGAGACACGAGCGAAAGCTGCCTTCGATGAAACGGAAGATGCTGTCGAACGTGAATTTAGTTCACTTTTGAAGTCGATTCTTGCTCGGTATCACGAGGAGCAGATATGGTCTGACAAAATCCGGAGTGCATCCACTTATGGATCGCTTGCGGCTCTCGGACTCAACTTGATTGTGTTTATATTAGCTATCATGGTTGTGGAACCATGGAAACGGAGACGGTTAGCGCAGACGTTCGAAGAAAAGATTGAAGAGATGAGTGTGGAGAGTAAAGAACGGATTGAGGAGAGTTTGAGGGGAATAGGAGAGAAATTTATTCAGCAGGAACATTTGTTGTCACAAGTGCTACAGGAAGTCGGCGAGGTCAATGGCCTTCGAGAGGATATTGACGGTATGCAGAGGACAATCGAGGAAAACGTCACATCCGTTCCTCAGGTACAATTTGTCGAGGTTCCTACTCCTGACAAGTACATTTCGGTTCCGGGAGTGCCCGTGTCACTTCCTCAGCGGACATTTGAGTTGGCTGCTGTTGGTGTTGGAGCCTTCGTACTAGGCATAATTACTTCTGTTCTAGTTGAACTTTAGTCTCCATTTCACTTATGGCTGGTGCGGTTAATATCAATCATAGTTACTGATTGAGACTAGTACTTGCCGCTCGAGAGCGGCCGACTTAGAGATTGACACTTCGATAGATTCTACAATGCACCCTGTATATAGGCCATTGAGACTGTAATTAGTCAGTTACATGGTCCGACTGACCTGTCAAATAGAATCTCTCCATCATGGCTCAACGTCGATGTATTTTTCCATTCCTCGACATTCCATTTTTGCCAGCCCCATCCATGCTTGATCTGAACATGCAGAATTTGTCATAACTACAGGTACAAGAAAAGGAAACGAACTTCGGGTTTTTTGTTGGGTGTTAGAACGACCAGCCATCGAGCCTTATAACTAAGGACACACAATAGCGCGAAGAGCTCAGATTGCGTTTCTATCAGATGCAGCGCGAAGGAGCACACAATCATTTCGATAGTAGAATAGGGTTCTCGGTATGCGGATGGTGTCAGTGAAGTTGGCTCTTCGACGTTGATATGTTTCTTGATTTCAATGTCTTCTTCGCTATGAAAATTGCCGCCATCTCCTTGAAGTTGGTTATGAGGCTGGATCTGAATTTTCGTAATGTCAGAAGTTATGGGAGGTAGGTTACCCTCGGCAATGTCGTTAAACGAGAGTTCGGCGCAGGGAAGAGAGGTCCTGTCAGTGTACGCCACCGACGTGAACTGAAATGTCATATTCCAATCCAATGGTGCAGATTTGAATGGAGCGCATCCAAACGTCAACACGACGAAAAACCCCACAGAGAGAAAAGGAGCACGAAGTGAATCAAACGTAATTCACAAAGTAGAGATATTGTTGAGTTATGTTGCATATTTCCATTGACACGCTTACAGGGTCTGCAGCCACTACGAGAGGGGCAGGAAAATTTGGGCCTAGAAAGCTGGTGCAGTACATCTGGATTTTCCGAGAGAGAGAAGTTGCCGTCGCGGGGATTGAATCAGATGAAAGTGTTCTGGCATGGATACTCCTGTTGCCTTGCAGAGGTTGTCTCGAGCTGGTGGTACGGTAGCTTTTGCAGGAAGTTAACCATTCATTGAATGCGAGCGTGACTTCACCACTGTAGATCCTTGGTGAGGGATCGAAGGTCAGTAAAGGGGATCATACCTGCCTGAGATGGTGTCAGTCAAGTAGCACAGAGAGAGATTATTTTGATTAATGAACGTACCGCAGGCCATGTCAAACAAAAGAATATCACTGGAACGCTGAGATGTGATTGTGGAAGATTCATTCGACCACCATCTATGAAACGCCGTTGTGAATTGTGCAATTCAATGGGTCAGGCTAGAATGCACCCACTTGTGTAGCCAGGCAAAGATACATAATCGGATACCGGGGTAATGTGGGTTACGGTATGTGGATCCCACTTTCCTGTAATACTGGGGCGGGTTGATAGAGTTAGCTGATCAGCACAGATGGATAAATCTGGATAGATGATTGCCTCTGCGACTCCGTACTCGCCATAGTTATCTCGCATGGACGTGGATATGATCCCCGTTACTGTTACTCGATCTCCTCGGGACATGACAATTGAGACTGACCGAGAGTGAGCACACCTGGGAAGGTCTGGAAAATAATTCTGTTAATTTATCTGGAAGAAGATCAACTACTGTACTCGCCTTGAATGAGAGCACGGTCCAGACATCACTGGCACTGGTTTGTAGACAAATAGGCCGGATTGATCCCACGCACCTGTATTTTTCCAACCGCTCTGCTATCTGGACCCATTGATGACTTCCTTCGTAATACAGTCACATATAGACAGGGTCTTAGCACCCTCATGGAACCAAGACGATACATGTGCGTTTTGTCGGATTATACAAGGCATAGCACCCTCCACGAAGCTATATGAGGATGATGATGTTATTGCTATTCTCGGTGCGTGTAACAATACTTCATTGGGCCGTCTCAAAGGCTTCCGATTGATGTTAGCATAGATATCCTTCCGCTGAGACCTGGACACACACTGGTGATACCCAAAATACATATTGCTAGATTGTCGGAACTCCCACCAGAAATAGCTGCTGCTGTTGGACGAACTGTTTCGAGGGTTGCAAGAGCGTTGACCGAAGGTGGGATTTACCGAACCTGCTTGTGTATTAGTTGATGATGGTATGAAGCTACTGGAAATAGTGGCCTCAATGTCGTATGCAATCAAGAGTACGCTCAGGCTGTCCCTCATGTGAGTTCAAATCAAAATGTGATATTTATTTCAAAGGGCTAACAATATTCAGGTACACTACCATATCATACCAGCACCCACCTTCGACGCTCCAACAATTGAAGAACCGGCTCAGAAATCACCTATCCAAACGATGGACCCACCTTCACGAAGGGAGATGCACCAAAAAGAGTATGAAGCCCGAGAAGAACTAGACGATGATGAGGCTCAGGCACTAGCACAGAATGTGCGGGCCCGACTATGAGTATGTTTTAGCTGATAATTAGTTCTGTAACATCGCGTGACGACACGACCCGTCACACCTACTTGCTAATAGCATGCCCATCTCGCCAGAAATCATGGAGGAGACCGATGATCGGATGCAAGAAAATGAGGTTGAAGAGCCAAAATCACGAGACGAGGAAGACGACAACGAATTCGGGTTGGATGGCGAGGCAGAGGCTGACAGGGAAGATGAGGAGGAGGAAGAGAAGAATCCGGTGGAAGAGGACCAGACGGCGGTGGAATCTGGACCAAACAGAAAGAAAAGGAAGAGGGACATGAATGACAGGCGCCGTGGAGAGTTAATTCTACCTTTTTCAAGAGTACAAAGGGTCATCAAAGCAGACAAAGTCCGGTACTCTCTAGTGCTCGACTGACTTGGAAGCTTATATGTTGCGTTAGGATATACCCATGGTTGCCAGAGATGCCATTTTCTTGATCGGCCTTGCGACTGAGTCCTTCATAGCCGAGTTGGCGATGGCTGCACACCGAGTTACAATAAAAGAGAAGCGGGCAACGGTACAGCACAAGGATATTGGTATGTGGCCAACTCAACATCTGGTTTCCCTGCTAATGAATCTCTAGCAACTGTGGTACGAAAGGCAGACGAATTCATGTTCCTTGAAGGTCAGAATACGCACGTAAGAACTTGGAGCTGGGCTCAAATATTCTAGATATTCTCCCATACACTACCTCTTTGTCTGTTCCGGAGAAGAGATCAAAACGCTTCAAGCCTGTCCCCGAGGTAACAAAAGGCAGTATAAAACATAGCGAGCAGAATCTTGATAAGTTTATTGTATCAAACAGAGAGAGAGAGGCAGAGGAAGGTAATGGGGTGGACGTAGTTACGAATGAGGACGGAACTATGTACGCTGTAAGCGATTGAACTTGACGGCCCGGAATTCCGGAAGAAAGCTTGGCTCAATCCGCGATGAAGATTGTGGCGACCTTCCACCAGCCCTCGTCAGTCCTTGCATCATTGAAATGTAGACTTTCTATTAGCAATGTCGAACATCTCGTCGTTGCCAAGTTGAACAGGATTGAGGTTTTTTCTCTGCAGCCCACTGGTGTCAAGTTTGAATGTTCTCTCGAGATATTTGGTAAAGTCATTGCTGTCAAGGCAATTCCAATACCAGTGCGTTCTTCGTACGTACCTTGTGCAGGCTACTCTATACATATGCCTTTGTGTAGAAGTCACCACGTTCCAACCTAGTGGTGATGCTCGCGCATCCAGATCCAGAGCTTATTTTTCTTTCGTATGCGGAGATTCAAGATGGTGTTGTAGAACTACAACCAACTCACCAACTGCATTTATATGAGCAGGCACCACGTTCTGCGGAATTCTTCAATGACATCCTGATACACCCGTCTGGAAAGCTTGCAGTAGTCAGCTGTTACGTTGGTAAACTCAAGATTATCAACCTCAAAGCTGGCAGGTTCAGAGACGATTTTGACGTCCTGTGAGTTACTCCCAGTGAATCCTTCAGTGGAACCCATTTTGAAAATACGTCTCAAATGTCAGGCTTCCTGAGCTCAGCGTTTTCTCGATTTCATTCCTGCCAATTAACGACTATGCAATTGCCATTCTCCACTTCGACCACCAGCAACGGATACAACTCGTCGCGCGCGATATCGAAGTCGAGGAAGTTCAGCTATCAAAGTACTCGTCGACGCATCTACACGTAACCATGATCCCGGGCAAGATATTCCCTTATCCAGCTGATAACCCACCAAGACTTGTTCCTGTTTATTCTCCAAACATCAACGATGAAATCAGTGCGTCTCCTTGTACCAGATTCCTTGGAGGTGTACTCGTCGTTGGAGGGACGAAGTTGTTGCTGTATGGGCTTGTTGATCAGCAGGACCAAGAGAGAGAACGAGGTAAACGGAAACGGTTAGAGGACCAGAAAAAGAGCAGGGATCCAGGTACAAAGGGTAGGGCACTCCAGAAAGAAGCAAAAAGAGAGGGAAAAATAATAAAGTCTCTGGCGAACGTGATCTGGCCATGGAGTAATATTACTGCGTAAGTCTCAGGCTTATGTTCAAAGAAACAAATGATTAAACACATTGTTACTAGCTGGTGCTCGATAGACGGAGAACCTTCAAAAATTATTCTTGGAGATGCGTATGGCAGGTTGGCTCTGTTATTTATGGGCAATCTCGAAGAGTTGGGACTGGTGCTCATCCCTCTAGGGGAAGTGAGTGATTATACTTTGATTTTCTGACGCCAGTCTCACTTGGTTATTTCCTCGAGGTATCACCTCCAATGTCTCTCACCTACTTAACCAACCAGGTACTCTACGTGGGATCGCATATGGGAGATTCCCAGCTTGTTCAGTTAAGACAGGTCCCCGATGCATTTGTCGACGAACCCACACTTCTTATTCCCTCAGACATTCACTCTGTTCAACCCTCTTCCTTTGAAATGTTGACATCAAAGAAGGGTAAACAACAGGGAGCAAGACCAAACTTTGACATGGATGTAGACGATGACGTTAGTGATCCCCAAGAATCGGGCAACATAATCGCGACAAAAGGATCATATGTCACAGTTATAGAACAGTTCAAGAACATAGCGCCAATTTTAGATGCATGTCTGGTCGATCTAGATGGTGGTCAGGTCAGTAGTATGCTATTGATTCCAGGAAGAGCAAGACTGCTGATGTCCTAAGCAGCGGCAAATCATTACGTGTTCTGGAGGGAAGAACTCTGGATCCATCAACATTGTAAGGAATGGTGCTGATTTTGATGAGGTCATAAACATCCCTGGCGTTGAGCATGTATCAAGGGTCTGGAGCGTCAGGACACAACTGGAGGACACGTAAGGGTGTTTGGTACTCTGATTTCTTTCCCTTCGTAATTTGTCTTTCAGTGCGGACTCATATCTTCTCTTGTCATTTTATGACTGTACTCGACTTGTCAAAATTGACGATAAGGGAGGGAATTTGAGGCTCGTTTTTCTAGAGGATAATGCCATAGAAGGATTGAAAATGCATGAACCAACAATCGCATTCTCAAATGTCTCGCAACGAGTCAAAGGTCAAGATGGAAAGGCCCAATACGTGAACTCGTCCCTTGCCGTCCAAGTAACAGCTAGCTGTCTTTCGCTACTCGAGCTAGATAAAGGCCTTCAATCGTATGTGGAGTGTGATACATGGAAGGTCAAAGAGAACGCTTTTGAGGATCCAAGTGCAGAAATCGTTGCCGCAAGCATCAATTCGAGTCAGATTGTACTGGCGGTCAGCGGTGGGAAGAAGATATTATTGAGTGTTGCTGAAAACAAGAAATTACGAGTTAATCTGTTGGTGTTCTTGTCCATTTGATACATGTTAACCCTGACACCTGACCCACTAAATTCTCAGGACAACTATGAAGTCTCCCAAACGTAATGAGATTTCAGCGATATCATGCACTCCCCTCGATCCCACACGAGCCTTTACTCGAACCATCGTCGTCTCATACTGGAGTTCCAACACGATCGAAGTTTTTTCTGTAACCGAGTCAGGCTTCAAATCGATCTACTTATCCTCATCCCTCCCATCCCTTGTGACCTCTCTGCTGCTCTACAATTTCGGTTCGGATCAGAGTTCGAAAGGATTGGATTATCACCCCTATCTACTTGCTGGTCTTTCAGATGGATCTGTGGCAACATTTTCATGGCAAGGACAGCAGTTGAAGGATAGGAAAATAATTTCGCTGGGACATGCACCTGTCAGTCTGACTGTGTATACAGCCGTCCTAGGGTCAATTGGAAATGGCAGTGCGGGATCAGGAGAGGGTGGGTCTGACGTAAAGACTGTGCTCGCTATTGGAAATAGAGCAATTGTATTTTCTCATGAGAGGAACAGACTGGTATATTCTCCCATTCTCCTCAAGGTTTGGCATCATACATTCCAGGCGCATAGTTTGCATCTTAATATTGATGACTGGAGCAGAATATTGTTGCCGCATCACCAGTGAGCACTCCCTCGTTACCTTCGTCGTTGATGATTGTCAGCGAGGAGGGCTTGCGCATTGGCAGAGTGAAGGACCTAAACAAGCTTCATATACGTTCAGTATGTCTTTCAGCTAAGCCACCTATATGTCATCGAACATGATTGTAGATCCCATTCGGCTTAGATAACCCTCGTAAGGTAGCCTATCATCCTCTGTTGAAGGCGTTCGGTTTTGTTTTTACGCGTACGGAACCGGTCAGAGTTGGTAATGAAGAACCAATTAGCTCTTCTTTTCGACTTGTAGATGATTCGTCATTTGAAGGTTTGAGTCCTCCACATCGCCTTGCTTGTCTAGGAAATAATGTGGTTTCTAGTTCTAGCAAGGTTTAACTGTGATCCAAATGAAGAGTCGACCTCGGTTATCCCTTGTTCCGCTGTGGTCGACAACGTTCTCACACCTTTCTTCATCGTCGGGACATTCCTTTACTACCCCGAAGAAATTGAACCCGAAACCGGCCGTCTCTTGCTCATATCTGTAACCAGTACCATGAACCCTGACAATCCAAAGCAAAGTTACCAGTTCTCTCTAGCAGCATCCACCAAAGTGAAAGGATGCGTCTATGCACTCACATCTACCACCAGCAAAGACAAAGAACATCCGAGATTCATCGCAGCTATTAACTCGTCTATCATGCTCTTCCAGCTCAATGCTGACAAGAACGTCTTCCCTTCGAAACTATCACTTGACAAGGTCGCAGAATGGAATCACAATTATCTCGTAACGAGTTTAGGAGCTGCCGGAGACCATGTATTTGCTGGGGATCAGATCAGCTCCGTCTCGCTGCTCAAGGTCTTGGATGAAAAGTTGCAGGTGGTTGCAAGGGACTATGGGCCTCGATGGCCTGTTTCTATTGAAGCCATTGATGAAAAGAATGTCATCGGAGCCAACGTACTCGCTTTCTAATTATTGCTGCCCTGAATACATAAACTAACGACGCCATGGTCCCAGGATGCACTGAACTTGTTCACCTTTGCCCTTTCTCGCAATCTCGAGAGAAATGTGCTCGAATGCAATGGGAATTATCATATCGCTGATCTGGTCACGAAAATAATAAGAGGTGTGTTCTCATCACCCTATCGGCATACGTCCAGGGTTTTTTTAAAAGAAAAATGGTTATCGTTTTTTCCTTGCTAGGTTCTTTGACCGAACTCGATAAATCGAATGAGCTTACATTTGAACCTGAAGAATTGTTTTTCACCTCTTCAGGTCGAATTGGAGTGATCATTGATGCGCCAAAGGCCACTTCTCTGCATCTTACCGAGTTGCAACGAAATATGGCCGCTTTCATTCCAGGCGTGGGTGGTGTCAGTCATACTCGGTTTGTTGTCGATTCTTTCCTCGAGAGAGAGCACGTCAGTTATTCACGTTGAGTTCACAGATTCCGAGCACCAAAAAGCACTAGAAGTTGCACTGATGCCGATCAGGCATCTTTTGGCTTCCTCGACGGCGACTTTCTCGAACGATTGCTCACCCTTTTGGACTTTCCCGAGACAGTCGACACAATTTGGCAGGGCCAGAGTCAGCCAGAGAGGCTCTCAGCATCAGTCAACGAAATACGGAGACTATTAGAGGATTTGCAAAGCTATCATTGAGAATGGGAATATGATATAAAGAGACAGCGCTATCAGACGACATGTATATATGCTTGCGTTGTACAAGGGAGGCATGGAGGGTCAGCGTCTATAAAATAAACAACAAACACAAAAGCAGGGTGACTGCCAGCACAAGAGGCAGCAAGTGAGAAGCACTTAGGAGTGGAGTAGAAATACGAATGAGACAAAATTGACAGGCGAATAAGAAATGATCGGGAAATATTTTTTAAATATTTCACCGATTCAAGATTGAAAAATTATAACGGAGCGATTGCCACAAGGTCAAAACAAATTCTTGACCTTCGGGAGCAGCAATTCGGCCAACGCCATTGGCAGTGGGAGGAGCGAAATAAAAACCAGCAACGAGGACAAGGTAACTAAAGACAGAGAGGGATGTCAGAATGCGAGGCTCAAGAGCACAAGGTTGTGCCAGCAAAAACAGAAACTCACCTCATGATAAGAATACTACCACGATGATAATTACTCTTTGCCTCGATGTAAGTATATGTCATCAAAAACATAGATAGAATGAGGGCGACAGCATCCCAACGAGGGAAGATAAGTCTATAAAGTAAGATAATCAGTAAACAGCTCTACAAACAGAGACCAAAAGGGTGGGTCACTAATGAAAAGAAAAGAATAACGTACGAGAAAGACTTGGCAACTTCACCCATACTCCTTGGATCGTACCAAGCCGAAAAAGCAACCATAGCAGGAATCTGTAACAAACACACCTGGAGTGCGTACGCAGAACCAATTTCCATGCTGCAACATCACAGCATACATGGTCAGTCAGTTAGTAGGATGCAAGGATGTGCCCACCTGAGTGCTATGTTTCCATTCAAGGCGAAAGAGATGGCATTCATAAATTCGGTTGTATTTGGAACTAGGGCAAACAGCGTGACTCCTAGGAATTTTTCATCAATTCCTGAATCCTTGAGGACAATATCGACCACGTCCACAAGCAACTCTGTCAAGTTTTATCAATTAGTAAGCGATCCTAGAACAATGATTTTGAAGTATACTCACCAGCAATGATCGCATATAACGCTGTACATCCGAGCAAAACACTGGCACTCGTAGTCCGGCTCCAAGAGGGTGCATCGTGTCCACCATGTGCACCATGGGAGACTTTATGTCCACCGCCAACAAGGGCCTCATTCTCAACACCAGGATTCCTCATTTTCATAGGACCCTGCGAGACAGATTGTTGTTGATGCCTTAACGCACTCACAGTAGCAACTGCGACTGCCCTCGTAAAATCATCCGTCGTCATAGGACCGGGAAGTTGAACTCCTCCAAGATCAGTAGTTTTGACTGCGTGGTCAACGCTCTCCAGCACAGGACCGAAAGCAGGTTGTTGGGCTACCGTCGAGAATGAAATGCGTTTCGGGAAAGTAGGGGAAGGAGGATTGAGGAGACGAGGTGGACCTTGAGAGGGTTGAAGTTGTGATTGTAACTGGGCCTGCTGGATTGGGCCTGTGGAAGTCATACTGCCCTGCGAAGGTTCGCGGTAATTTTCGATTCGAGGAGAGGTAAATAAACTAGAATCCCGAGCAACACTGGCTCTGTTGTTGGAAATCTGCCCAGTGTTAGGTGCCTTGTTGTACAAAGAGAGCCTTTGGTGCGCCGGAAGTTCTGAAGATTGTAACAGCTGAGGGTTCTGCCAAATCTGACTCGCATGAGTGCGCAATGAAAACCACAATCCGATGAGATAGGACTGAGTCGAGTATGTCAGAGGAAATAGATCTGGGCAAAAGGGAGGTCACGCACGAAGAGCAGAATCGCTGCACAGAAATACATGAGGCTCTTCACAGTAGATTGGTAGAAGGGATCGTGAATTGAATCAGGGTGTCTGTAGTAACATTGATCACAGATCCACGGTGCCTTCTTGGCATCATGTAGTGAAGACGGACAGCCAGTGCAGACGAGTTGGAACTGGAAATCCAATACTTTAGAATATCAGGAACTTTCGAGACATGAATACGCACATTGCCAAAGGTTTGATAGAACAAAGTAGGTGCCAAAGTACCAATGATAGCCATAATCAACATCATACTGGTAACCCCAGCACTCTTCGCATTGAATCTCTGCTCCTTTCGCCTAACTGCTCCACCACACATACTCATGCCAGGCATAAGCAGTACACCGGCAAGCAGAGAACCAACAATTGAACCCTCCACCAAACATCCCCTTCCTTGAGTCAAAGCAAAAGCATAAAGAATGATTTCAATAATTGAACCAAAGGTCGCGTTAATCACAGCACCCATTCCTATCGACGATTGGGCAGAGATGGAAGCAACCGCCATACCGATGAAATAAGATAGCGGAATGACACTGAGAAGGCTCATTATGAAGACGAAACCTTGGGAAGCGAACAAGGCAAGGATAGGGGGTACGTTCTTCCCGGCATTTTCAAGCCGCTCCGCCCATGGCAAAAGCACGAAGCCATCGAAGATAATGAGAAATACAACGGGTAGAAGATTAACGAAGAAAATGTTCACACCTCCAACTGTGTACTTGTAGTACTTGAAGCCGATAGCACGATATGTACACAAGAGGACAGTGGAGGTGCCTGACGGGGCCGCCTCACCAGGGGCAAGGCGCGCATGCTTGATGCTAAATTTGGGTAGTTGAGGAGTAGAACCGGGCTGAGCGGAAGCATCCGAGGTGCCTTCGGGTTGATTGGCGACTACTACCACAGGGGGTGCTGCACAAAACCTAATTGAATCAGGTCGTTCATACAGATGTTGAATGAGTGCCCAGTTCAGTTTGGCCATCGGGATGGTGACGATCAACGCCCAACAAATGAGACAAACGAACAACATGAGAGGGGCAATGACGCAGACAAATACGATCCAAAAGCATGCTTTGCCAAGAAAACCGCTAGATGACGATTTGTAAACGCTTATAGAACCTGACGAAGTAGGCGAAGGAATGCAACCATATGCCTTGATTGGAGCAGGAATCGGCGAACGTTTATAGAAATGAAGCAACGCAGTTCCTTCTTCTATGCGTCCAGCATCCCACGAATTCGAATGCGGCACAGGTGGAGACGGTGAAGCGGCTCGAACAGTCGCGTTTCCATCTGAATCACTCAGATGGAGCCTATCCTCACCATGATCTTCTCCGTCTCCTTCTTCCGCTTGTTCGGTTTCGCTACCGTCTCGATCGAGATCACCTTCAACATACTTACCAAACGGCCAAACGAGATACCATCCCAATCCAAACACGAGTCTCGCATACTGTTTACCACCCCGAGGAATCATCCATAACACAGATGACAGGACAAAGCAGACTACGGCCAACCACCAGCCGAAGGCCAAGGCCCAGAATATGTTTCCAGGAATAAGATGACGTTCAGCTTGATAAGAAGGGACAGAGTGCAGAGCCTCGTCAGCATGGCGAGTGACGGAGCGAGACTTCTTGTAAAGTGCAGGCTTCCATATGGGAAGACCGAATGGATGCTGGACGTTGATGAGAGACTGACGATCTTTGAGTGTGATGGGATCATCCTCATTGGGTCGGTTCTCCTCGTCGTCCTCACCAGAACCGGACGACGTCGAATTCCCTGGGGACGCTGTTGTTGTCGCCTTTCCACGGCTTCGGCGAGGCCCAGAGTCGAGTTGGCCGAGTGTGTCCTTTGTTTCATCCACATCTTCATCTTCTTCGCTGAGAACACTGTCGCGATGACTGCGATGGGGTGTCTGAGCACTGCCGACGCTAGTACTCCTTCCAGGGCGTCGCATCGAGTGGGACGACGAACTCTGGACCAGAACAGGGGGCGGTAATGGCCTGTTCGGCACTGAAGATGACACACTAAAGTAAGAAGTGCCCTGTAGATGATGCTGGGGTGTGTCTGCCGCTGACCACTGGGCAGGTTTTGGGATGTGCATCGAAGTCGCCGGAGACCTCGAGCTCGGACGGTCATCAGCAGGCTGTGGAGGATCCATGGAGATCTCAGGGAAAGTCCAAGTCCAAGTGCAATTCGCAGCAGGAGAAATGCATCACTGTAACCGGCAACAGCCGGTGGGTATTATTATACTAATCTACCATGAAAAAAAAACATATCTCAAACGAAGAGTAAGAGAGCATGATACATTTCATCGTCGCCACACCTTTTCGTGCAACTCAGCACTCTTGAGCTTTGCCCGCAAATAATCTAGTCGTGCCCCATACCGCTGCTGCACCTCCTCCCGCCGTCGCCGGATATCCTCCGTCCCGTCTTCATGCTCCATCTCGTCATCGAGACGCACCATACTGGCTGTGGACTCTGGTCTGTCCTCAGGAACAGACGTCATGATATGGGCACTTCTGGTCAAGCTGACGCTGGAATTGTTTGCAGTAATCGCGGCAGGGAGTGAGAGTGTAGGACTGAGCTGCTTGGAAAAGCTGGATGAAGACATCTTTCGCCGCAGAGAAGCAGGCCGTGACGACGTCGCGCTGAGCGCCAACGAAGTTGTGACACTTCTCTTGGGGCGAAGAGGCATCCGCCCAGAGGAGGCTGACTTGCAGGCTCCCGTCCCTGTCGTGTTCTGTGAACGTATCGACCCCCCATCAGATTCTACCAAATTTACTCGTCGCACAGATTTTCCTTCCGCCACACTCCCAGCATTGCCCTGCCGGTCAGAGCGTGTGATTGAATGCCCCCGTGTCCGCTGCGCCTTGCATAGTGTCGTCACTTCCAACCCTGTAAATGCATTTATCAGCCTCTTAACCTCCCCCTCGACCCTCAGTATTTCCTGTCGGATCTCGGCAGCACTTGAAAGATGCTCCTCATCCAATACGTCGTATATATGATGGTTGATACAACGGGTATCCTGGGGCTTCATTGCCCTTGGAAACGCTGAAGGGGGTGTCGCATATCTTTTGTGAGTCTCTGATCGACTGCTTGATGTGCCATTCCGCTCCAATCGTGATGTGATTGACTGCGTCTCCATCGGATCCCTTTTCGAACCCGCAGTCCGCATGGAAAGATTGCTAGACTTCCTCGACAGCTTTCTTCCAAATTTCAACCGGTTGGATTGCCCTGATTGCAGTGACCAGGTGCTTTCTGTATCCTTCAACGTTACAGTAGTCGACGTTCTCCGGAATAGATGAGCAACCCCAGATCTGATTGAAGACCGCGATGGGGGAGACGACTGTGGTATCTCCACTTGAAAATTGGACGAAGGTCGTGATGGAGCTAAATGACAATGCAATCAACCGTCACAAGAATGTACACGCAGGACAACTATGCTCCTACCTCTATCAGGTATTTTAGGGCTATTCAGAATTGTAGTTGGTCGGGGTCGCACTACAGGGACAATAGGGATTTCACTGGGTACCTCCGAAGCAGAAGCGAATCGTTCAAACAGATTTCGCCGCAAAAGCCGGTACTCATCATCACTACCAGAAATCGTGAGGGTAGGTCAAAGAGAACAAATAACCATTTTGAGCACATACTTCAATAGTCCATCCGCATTTGCCACGGCAAGTTCATTTAAACGCTGAGCTAAAGTAATGCTACAAGAGAACAATTGAACATCCAAGTTTATTATAAAAAGAGGAGAGAGAACGTACGTAACAGGATCAGACACCGTCACTCTCGTCGGCGAGCTCATCGTACTCGAACTCGAACTCTCAGTCTCCCCACCCATTTTCACCTTTCCCACCCCCTTCACAAAAGTCACAGGCTGGAGAGGCATAGAACCCAAATCTTTACTACTCCCACTTGCCATGGTTTGTCTCTTCGGTAGCGCCGGCGTCGAGGGAAGAGATCTCTCATTCTGGGAAGAAAGCCTTGCTGGAGATGCTTTAATTGGGGGTGTGAACGCGGTCGGAACAGTGGTGGGAACCCGTTTCATTTTGGAACGCTTGAGGCCCAGCGGACCCGAGATGACAGGCGCATGTACAGCCGCAGCATTTCCAATAGACAGCGCTTGTGCCACAGAGATATTCCTTGGAATATAGGTGATTGGTGCTTCTTTTTCCTTCCCTTTCTTCCCATACTAAAAGACAGTCAGTTATTGTATAAGTATCTCATCAAGCAACAGCGACAACAAAGAGAAAACGAAAGTTAACCAAAAAAATGAAATGAAGTAAAGAGGCTCATTAAGCAAATCAACCACCCCCTAAAACGAAATGAAAAAGCCGCCACGAACCAGACCAAATAAAGAATTTTGATTTTAAAAAAAGACTAAAAGAAAATAAAGGGGAAAGGGGGGTGTTGTGGGGGGGGGGGAAGAGAGGTGGAGTAAAAAGTCATTCTACCAAAAAAAAAAAATGAAACTCACAAACCGAGATCGAATAACCTTCACTACGGATTTCTCCCCCATACCTGCACCCACTCCCGGACCGCCTGTCGCCTCAATCATAGCCGTCATAACGTGATAATTGTCTCTCTCCAATTCTGTTGTTCTTCTTGATGATGAAAAAAAGCCCATGGTGTGCATAAGGACTATAAACCGACGCGTTCCGCACAGCGAGTTGTTCAAGAAGAAAACAAAAAGTTGATGGCGATGATGATGATGATGATGATAAACGATCCAGAACAAACGATGAGAAGGAAACGGTTTGGAAAAAAGAAAGTGTTACTGAGCGGCGGAGAGATGAGAACAAGAAGAGGACAAGAGTTTGTAAGCGAGGGAGATTGTTGTTCTTTGTTGTAAGGCACAGCTCTAATTAGACCTGCCATGTGCATGTTCCCCATTCACACATACACACACTCGCTCCCTGGCATTGGCCGACACAAACCACTTGTTACCTTGCAAAAAAAAAAACACTCCAATGTCATTCACTATAGCCTATCATTTCGCATCTACAACCGCTTTGAAAAAAAGTCAATAAAATATGTCTATATACTATCAACCTTTCTTCTCTCTCTATGAAACTGTCCTAACAAATTCATAACTTGCCCAAACCCGTGAGGCACAAAAAGCTTGTTGCCTATCCATTTCGGCAGCTTCCTTTGAATCGCCGATGACGCATACCGGCGATCCAACAAAATGAGGGAGGCCCAATCATCTTTATGTCGAATCGCTCGACCTGTACATCAAAAGCTTGTAATCAGCCACTCGCTATCTCAAAAAAAAAAAAGCAAAGTTAAATCCATACCTATACTCTGATTAACAGCATTCATGCACATATTCTCATACAACTCAGCAGCAGCATCCTTTTGTCCTTTCTCCCTCTTAATGCCTCTTTTCTCCTCCAATTGCTTCACATACTTCAATCGCTCTTTCAGCTCAGGAGATCCTAGATTGGCAAATGGAAGACCGATGACGATCACCGCACGCGCCAAGTCATCATTAAAGTTAAGTCCTTCTGAGAGCTTTGCTCCTATCACAGCAAAGAGTATAGCTCCCTTCTTGTTTGCTGACGGACAAGTCTGATGGTATTTGGGGTTATCCCAGCAACATACGACGAAGCATCATCAAACTTACAGCTGCAGCACCATATTCCGTGAGCACTCGCTCCACATCAATTGATTCATCAGGCTCAAAGAACACCTGAACTCGATTTTGTCAACACGGAAACAAGCACTGTACAACAAACACACCTCTCTTTTCATCAAAAACTTTTCCAAACTCCCAGCTTTCTCCCAGACAGACTTTGCTGACCTAAGGAAAGTATACGAAGGGAAAAAAACAACCACACCTGCTGCTATGACATTAATCAAGTTCAGCAAGATCTGTCCCAACTCTGCCATCTACACCGAATAGATCAGTATATCAATCCGGAACTCACAAAACAAAACCTTGCTTTGACTTGCCGCTTGAGTATCGCCCTGCTTATCCGCCTTATACTCGACGTCATCTCCCCTCGGACTTTTGGAAACTACGAGGGCCTGCAAATTCTCCTCGGGAACAATATGGCCACAAGAAAAAGTTGTAATCCGCTCGGCAGAAACATCAGGGAATAATTGGCCGATCATATCCGACATCTCAAAAGACAGGGGTGAGACCCAGATTAGAATCTTTTCCTGGAATATCTACGCACTGGAGACATAGTTCCTCCTGCAAGGACGACAGATCTGGCTTCATCTACAATCTCAACAAAATTGGGCGCAGGGTTGAGCAACTGGTACTTGATCTCCACTTCTTCTTGACCCCGAGAGCCAGACAGGATAAGGGTTATCCGACCATCTAGACATCGATCATCAGTGAGACACTGACATAGAGGGGAAGATAGATACTATACCATCATCGGTATGTGTCAACGATATCATCAAATCTTCTACGACATGCAAAGGTGGAATCTGTCCTTTGCCAACTTGTCCAAGTTGGATCCCTGTTTTTTTTGCCTAAGTTCGAGCTGCGACACAAGGCGGAAAAAGATCCAACCTGCGTTCTTGGCATTCTGTCTGTCTGCGTAGCCAGATATCTTGCGCGCAATCTGCCGTAAAAGACAGACATCCGATACTTGTAACATAAAAGTATAATCAACTCCTACCTTACTCTCCTTGAGGTATCTCTCAACCTCTAAAAGATTGATACCGGCAGCTTTTCTTCCCAATCGCTCCAGAAGCTCAGCTACAGTAATGACTTGAACTTTTTCAGTCTTCTCCTCGGCGCATCTAGTTTCTTTCCACTGGACCATAAACTTCTTTAGCGCATCTAGAAAAACCACTAATCGTTTGAGGTGATTCATGTTTATTGTTGAAAGCCGCGTGCGGAACTTGGAAACGTAAGCGCATACTTGTTGGAGCGATATATCTAGAATCTTGAATGGAAGGCGAATGGTTGATAACGAAAGAAGAGTTGGTATCAAATCTGGAACAAAGGAGCATGAGCGGCATTTACGACATAAATAAATCAATAGCAGGGCGGAGCAACTCACTATGAGCTTCATCGATCACGACGATCTGATTTTGAAGATTGATTCCCAGAGCTTCTCTGGCAGATTTCTGCAGTAGTAGATTATAGGGCAATGTGACAAGCTGATTTGATGATAAGAAGCGGAGCAATCGACAAGATCATTTCACATTACTTCTGCCTGAGGAATCGCGCGACGAGAGCCAAAATAAGGGCACGTATCCGCCAAACGGCCCGTCTCCGCAAGATCTTCAATATCTTTTGGGACAGCAAGGATCTGATCCCTCAAGTCGATCATCTTAATGTCCTCATCTAGCGATGGCAGGTAGGGACAACGTTTGTCTCCCTTTTCTAACAGGAACATAAGCCTTCACGGTGAAGAAGATTCGGGAACACATGCCACTTAATAACTCTCTGCAAGCCTCGTCGAGGTCCCGGGCTTTATTTCGAAGCTTCTCGTTGATGCACAGCTGTTTTCGGGAACCCAACGCAACAGTCCGTGTTGCAGTTTCCTCTTCACCCTCTTCAAAGTCGTCCAACCCTCTTTTCTTTGGTGCGGACGATGGAAGAGGGTGGGCATTCTTCACGGACAAATGAGGCAACTTGAGTCTCCGAAGTTCGGGAAGGACCTGTGACAGTTGGGAATGTGTGCGTGAGGCATAGTAGATCTTTGTACACGTTACTTCTTCCTCTGAGTTGCACGAGGGCCTGTCCACTCTTTGAGAAGGAGGGGGGGATCAGATCACCGGAGAAAGTCATTTCCCTGTCTGAAAGCATACTTGTTCATAAGAGCTCGGAGCGCAGGTGAAATGAACATTTCGTCCTCATCCCCACCGCTACGATCGTCATCCGGCAAGAACTGATCGTCATCTTGATCCTCCATTTCTTGTGTCTTCCTTGCACCCTCCTTGAGGTTGCCAGCACCCCATTTCTATTATAAGAGAGATAGGAATGTTTTTTCTCAAGGAGTAAGAAAGATTCTACCGGCTTCTTTAAAACTCGGGCCCTAGCTGCCCGACGCATGAGCTCTTCACGCTTCCTAGCAGAGGATAACCTTTGCTGATAGGCCAGTTCTTCTGCGTCGAATTGTCTTGAGATTCTCTGTTTTGTTTGTTCTATGACCCAGTCCTTTGCTTGATCGGGAGTAAGTGAAATGGCTGATATCGTTGCAAGGTCGACTACCGTTGACGGTACTGTCATCACCAAGTAGTTGTTTCATTTTACCCTTGCGGGCACGATCCTTTTCATCTTGTAGCCATGTCAAGGTAGCTGTAAGCAGACTGAGAGTCTTTCCCTGAGAAAGCAGTCAGACAAATTAGCTGGAAACGGGTGCATTCTTACGGTGCCAGTGGGACTCTCGACGAGGGTGACTGCTCTGTTTTCTATAGACTGATAGATGTGACGCATGAGGAGGATCTGGATAGGATATGGAGGGACGTATGGAAAAGCAGGAAAACCATCAGGGGTGGGGAGATGAAGGCTCATGGAGAAGACAAAAAGAGCGGTGCGTCGGGAACGGCGCATGAGGGCAAGCGTCACGTGGCGTATATGATTGCGAAGTCGATGGTAATATACAGATATACGTAAAATAAGCAGGACGGTGCTTCCGAAAACAAGGCAAAGAAACCCTGAGGGATACATCTCACAGCCCACGGATCTCTTGCTGGTCAAGATGTTGTTACACAAAGGAATACAGACTGAAAGTCCTGCAAATCGCGTATGAGAAATCCTGTCCAGTCGTCCGACGCACAAATCATGGTGGGAGGGGGAGGTAGTGGTGGTGTGGGAGAGGCATGGGTGATGGTGGTGGTGATGAGATAGATAACCAATGAAGAAGGGGAGGGATGTGTCTATACGGATGCATGCTCAGACCTGAATTCGGGATCATCGAACCACTGATTTAGCCAATCCTTCGCATTCTCATACTCGACCCTGACCCTGATGAGTACTATGCCAAGACGATCTAGAGCGTCCTGAGAAGATATGGGGCTCTCATCCTTGCCCTGGAGTTTACCATAGTTCTGGACCTCCTCACAGGAACGCTGGACCTGTTGCACACCGATGGCAGCTGCTGATCCCTTGAGAAAGTGGCCCTTGTCTGAGAGAGCGGGGAGGTCTTTGCTTTTGCTAGAGGGAGATGAATGAGAGAATGAAGGCAGTGAGAGGAGACGCACAGAAGGGTGTCCATGAGGTCAAAGGTTTCCTCTGCCTGGGAGTAGAAGTCCTCAACCATGGAGCGAGAGAACTCGTACGAGTCGTCCTCGTCGAGATCAAGGATCTGCTGGAAGACATCGACATCGATGGGCTGGAAGCGATCAGCAGGGGACGCGTGGGAAGGACATGGGACGCACTTGGGGGGTGACATCGGGGGGGTCCTGGGGTCCCTGGGTGGAGTGGGTGGACTCTGTGGGGGAGGACGGGGTGGTCCGTGCGGGGGGTGGCGGAGGGGACGGCGGAGGGGAGAGAGGATTGGACAGGGGGACTGGCTCTGGGGGAGGGCTCGGGGGGAGCTTGCATTCTGTGCGGGGAGAGTGTTTGAGGGGGACAAAGGGCAGCGGTGTGGGCTGCAGCCGGGCAGTTGTCGCAGGCATGGTGGCAGAACCAGAGCGAGCTTGCAATGGAAATCAAAATCCGATTATTGCCCGGCGGTCCGCCGACTCCGGTTCTATCTACACTCTAGACTACCCCTTTGCGCCGCAACTCGGCCCGTTCTTCGGCAGAATATCCCAGCTCCGACAGCACCTCTGCCGTGTGCTCCGAAAGCCACGGCGGCGCCCGTCCCACTACCATCTTCTGTCCGTTGTACGCCACCGCCGGACCCACCATCCTGATTTTTCCCGCCCGGGGATGCTGACGTACCGGATCAGCCCGTCTTCCCCGAATCTGCTGTTCCACTTACCTCAACCTCCACCGTCGTCTGCCGTGCAATCGCCTAAAATAGCCCATCAAAACACACCATGCCATCAACAACAAATCCCACCTGAGCATGCTCAAATGTTTTTTGTATGTTGTTGATCGGTGAATACGGTATTCTGTCGTCCGTCTAATGAATTTCCACAACACAGTCGACATGCCACCTACCCAAGCCCACCCAGTTTGTTCACCCAGTGCCCCGCGTCCTCTTCCCGCAGTCTCGCCGTGATGATCCCCACCAGCTCCTCCCGGTGCTCCACCCTCTCCCTGTTCTCTGCAAACCGTGCGTCACTCACCAGCCACGGCATCTCCAATACCTTTTCTGCCAACAGTCGGAACTGTAAACAAAATCTGAACCCACCTTTTCTCCCCCACCAAAGTATCTGATCTCACCTGCTTGTTGTTCCCCGCCCCAATCATCAGAAACCCATCTTTGCACGGGAATACCTGATACGGCACCACAGACGGGTGTCCTGTCCCATGCCGCGAACCCTCCTCTCCCGCAATCAGATAGTTCGATGCAATGTTCGCAAGCCCTGCTATCTGCATCCATTAATTCAAAGTCTCAGTACCCGCCCTTACCCTCACCCACCTGCGTTTCAAAAAGATTACAGTCAATCCAGACCCCTTTCCCCGTCTGCTGCCGCGACAACAGCCCCGCCATGATCGCCCCATGTGCGTACAATCCCGTAGCAATGTCCGTTGCCGCCACCCCTACCTTGCACGGCGCACCATCCGCCTCCCCTGTGCTATGTAACACAGTCATTCTCAATCTTTCGCTTACCTCAACCCCTCCCCACACTCACATGTGCATGAGCCCTGCCTCTGCCTCAATAACAACGTCGTACCCGGCTGCTTCTCGGTAGGGTCCCGTCTGTCCATACCCTACCATCAAATGCTTGAGTCTCCAACCCACACCTAAATAAAAACTTCCCACAAACTAAATCATACCTGTGATCGAGGCATAGATCAATCTTTCATTATACTTCTTGCAGTCTTCCCAGCCCAGACCCAGGCCTGCCAGCTTTCCAGACACAAAGTTTTCCACCAGTACATCAGACCGTTCCACCAATTCCCGTATTATCTTCACGCCCTCAGGCTTCTTCAAGTTCACCGTAATAGATCGTTTGTTTCGATTCACTGCAAGGAAATACGCCGACTCTGGTGGCAAGTGCGCCGACTCAGCGGGTGCTTCTTCCGAAAGAGGCGCACTAGGAGGATGCCACGAGCCTAGGCACAGCACAATTCAGGCTCCCTCCTCAACGCACGAAAAAACCTACGTGTATCATCTCCCCGAGTGATTTCCTCTACTTTGATGACATCGGCTCCTAGATCGCCCAGAAGCATAGTCGCAGTAGGCCCAGCCAATACACGTGTCAAGTCTAGAACCCGAATTCCTTTGAGGGGAGGTGGGATCCCAGGTCCATACGGAACAGCTTGCGTCGTCTGATATCGCTTCCTTATGCCGGAAACCCAGGCACGCGCCAACCCCGTTATCAGTGGCGTACGAACAACCATGATTGGAGGCAACGTGGGGAAAAAAAAGAAGGGGAGGCTCGAGACCCCTCATTTCGGGTTCCGGGATCTTTTAACAGCCGGTCAGGGCGGCGGGCGGATCACACACACTACACACACTACACACACTCTCTCTCTACTGCATTCAGATGCGCATGTGCAACGTGCCCGGAAACAAGATATGTTCTGAGGATGTTATTACTTTTGAAGAATTTCATGACCTTGTATTTATTTGTTTTTTAAACAAGAGATTTAAGGAATTGGACTCATTCTCATATCCAAATTTGAGGATCTTGGAATGGAAAAACGTGACCACAAAAAGATATCAAGGCACGGGACGTTTTAGCATGGAAACAAGAGTTATCTATTTTCGTTCACAAACAAATTTCTATACCTGGGCACAACTCCCTTTTACATCAGTTCTAATTTAGGAACAAGTAAAATTGATTTTTTTTACTGCTGCCCCTCTTTCATTCTCTTTTCTTCTCTTGGTTTAGCACAAAAATTTTTTTTGGAAGATGGAAATGAAATGAAAATTAGGGAAAGAAGTGTCTAAGAGGCTTGATGTAATAAACCATGGACATAGGTCAAGTGAGGCACATGTCAAGTGATGGTGTGGTGTCTGTAGACCTGTCACATAGTCACACTCCACTAAATTTGAAATGCAGTGTACATACACAGTAGTCTACTGACCACAGAGGCTCACTGCCTCTGATAATATACAAATCATTTCATATGAAAGAGACAAACACAGAAGTAAAATGGGCTAGGTGAGTATAATAGGATATAGCCAAGTGAGCAGGATTAATTTCTCTAGCCAAACTGGCAGCGACGGGTACACCGGCAAGTAAAAAGGAGAATATATATATCCACACCTCTTTTCTTCTTTTATGTTTGCAGAGTGGTAATATAGGAGGGAGAGGGACCTCACAGATAGAGTGCGGAGAACCACGATGGCCATGAGTGTTGGGGAATCAAGCCGACGCCGTGATCCGGTGGAAGCTTCTGGAATATTTCATTAGTATATAAGTTTGTAATTAGTTGTTATCTACTCATTGGTTTGCAACGGAATACGCTTTATTCCAAGTCAAACCAACGTGCGACTAGGTTTCTGCGACAATGAGATCTATCATTTTTACTCTCACCTAAATAATAATATGTGTTTAAACGTTAGTACTTCTTTTTCAAGTCTACAGTTACTAAAACAGTTAGTGCCCTAAACTATTTTTTAATAGTTCATGGTAAATTGTGAATTCAAAAGTCGCTTGGCATTTCTCGGTTCTCAATAATCTTTAGACATTGAAGAGTATATTATTCCAATATTCCGTGTGCGTCAATGGCGTAGTTGGTTATCGCGTCTGTTAATTCTCGGGCACACGGAAGGTCCCTCAGTTCCAACCTGGGTTGACACACATGATGGATATTTAAATTTCAAGTCGCTGTTTGAATTGGGATGTCAAGTCGTCTTAACGAAGAATATTCTAAGGATCTTTTTTCATTTCGTTATCATTCCTCTAATGATCCCTGCTCCGCTTATTTTCTTAACTTACATGCTCACCTGTTACTCATTTGCTCATTTGCTCATTTGCT
>Ga0153967_100180_pt1 | contig 39535 bp, 41 predicted proteins | sample TSFL051MetaG_FD_104688 | JGI IMG/M metagenome (GOLD analysis project Ga0153967, IMG submission 104688) | Attine ant fungus gardens microbial communities from Florida, USA - TSFL051 MetaG | ecosystem: Host-associated > Fungi > Mycelium > Unclassified | place: USA: Florida, Paynes | collected...
GTCTTCTCCCAGCCAGGTGCCTACTGCCTTACTGACTACTGCCCTAATAGTACTTTGGCTATCACTCCACGGAGGAGATCTCTACACTAATTGCCTTCTTAAGGATGTGGTGATATTCCTCTGCATAGACTGATCACAATGGACCAGTAGCACGAAGTATATAATGAGAAGAGATTTACAAGTAACTAAAGAGCACTGCTCAATTGTAAGGTCTGGTCTGAGCTAGTACCTGAGCTTAGTCCTAGCTGTCCACCTCTGGGGTCTAAACTTCCCAGTCAGTCCACTTAAGCCTGTGGCCCGGCTATGAGGAAGTTGGGAAAGATCTGAGTCAATCTCATACCGAGAGAGATTATGAGAGTGAAGTTGAACAAGGATCAAGGTGATCGGTGTTCTAGAAGTGAAAACGAGTTCTAGTGTAACAATTGAAGTCTCAGTTGGGTAACCTTAACCTCACTCATACTCTAAGTCAGAGTTTGACAAAAAGAACTCATTAGAGTTTCCGCTAATTGGCTCAGCTACTTATATACAAATATGTGTTTACAAGTATTTGCCTAACTATTTTGTCCCACGCATCCTTTTTGAGTCATGATGTCCCATGTGCATTTAATATTACATAATTATTAGAAAAGAAAAAGAAATAAAATAATCTGCCACCACAGATTGTCTAGCTTGCCTGCCGTTTTATAACAGCTTCAACTTATGTATTGTACCATAATCTACTACCATATGTATAGTTGCTAATTTCAGAGGATTAGAGTCATCAGAGAGTAATAGAATAGAAAGGAGATATATAGAAGAGGAGGAATATAGATAAGGTAACTTTAATAGACAAAGAGACTTTAATCTACAAGCTGAGGAAATACATTGTAGACTACTTGTATATATACAAGTCTGGAATAGAAGTTGTACACAGAGTCTGGACTATAATATGATTAGGAGGAATTAGAAAAGAAGAATCAATAATTAGATAATTAAAATAATTACTAATTCCAATGTCTGGGTATACATATAACATCAGTCCAATGATTCCTCAGTTAGTTGTATCTAAGATAGAACTTATTGCTCTATCAATTTGAATAATAAATTGAGATCTTTTGGACTTTGATTGAGATTGTTCAAAAGTCTATTAGTGTTTTATATTGGTAAAGTTGCAAACCCCATTGGTAATTCATTGATGTCCATTGGGAATCTATTATTTCCTGTTGTATATTCTTGGTCCATTTCTCTAACAACTACTCATTGTTATTCCAGGCTTTATAGTTGATGTAATCCTATTCTATATTCATACTTGGTCTGGTTTTTACCATTAGTATAATATCTTAATATTGTTGCATTTAAAAATGAGAACAAGAGTGGGTTTTGCAATTCCTTTTGACAGGTCCTGGTTATGTCTTGAGTAGATTTTCACAAAATTTATTCAAAAACACATTTTTGTTTATTGAATACTGTTACATTTCCAGCAGCAGCAAAAAGGTGTGCAACAACTCTTTTCTTGATTTCATCAAGCCTTCCTAATCCTTGTTCATAATCAGATGCCTGCTCAAGCTCTTCAATGGCCTGTTCTTCTTCTACCAGACCTGTTCTTCTTCTACCAGATTTGCATCTTGGTCAAGCCAGTGCTCTTTCTCTTCTGTGATTATTTCATGATTTGCAAGCCTAGTCAGAAGTCTACTCTTTGTCTCCCTTGTTTGGGATTGAAGCTTTACTAGTCCTTTCTTCAGAATTTCTAGTAGATCAAAAGACATAAGTGAGGGTATTAAATGATGTGAAAATTATGAAAAAAACCAAAATATTATTAATCAAATATCGAAGTAATAGAGAGACAATTAGGGAAATGATAACTCAGATGGCTAACATTTTGATAGAATAGTATGCCTTATGCCATGTGGGTTTACAAATTGTATGTCCTATCCCTTATTAGAGAAGTATGCCTTTTCCCTGCAAACTGACCCAGTAAGTATATGCCTTATTAGAGAGTTTAACTGTAGATTACTTGTTACGGAATAGAAATGCTGAATATATATATATATAGTCACATGTTAAGGATAGTAGGAAACATTTGCATACAGCTCATCAAAGTATCCAGAAAAATATCCTTTCTTCGTATCATATCACTCTAGAAGTGGTCATTATTGTTGATCATGCGTGCGTGCTGTCTCTTTCTAGTCTCTTTGTTTTATGATAGACGTCTCTTCAGCACCTAAACGGGGAAAGAAATTGGCCCTCAGCGAGTTCTTACAAGACACAGGTAAGTCGCAAAACAGCCGAGACGTCCGACCGTTCCGATCATGGTTCGTGTAGCTTCAGGATCGTGGGCAGATGAGATGGATAATTTGCCCAGCGCTCGTCAGTATCGTTTATTATGTTGTCAAAATCTGTCCCTAATCTCGCCCTGATTAGCTGCACTGAAAGAAGGCCCTGAAGTGCATCCCTCGAGACGAGATGACTTCCTATCTTCCAAGCGTGAGCTTCCTTCGGAACTTCGTGATATCGTACGTTTACGACATTTTTCAGCGGACCGCGCTGCACCAATCCACGAAGATGTTCCGTTACCGACGCGGCCTCCCTATACTGCCTTCGTGGGGAATCTCGCCTTCGACCTGGTAGAAAGTGATCTAGAGGTTTTTTTCCAAGACGTCAAGGCATGTTCACAAATTTGAGATTCACTGTTGTCTGAATTTCATGCATAGTCTGTAAAAATAATTAAAGATCGAGAGGACAAGCCGAAAGGCTTTGGGTACGTTGAATTTCAGGGGTCCTCGAGCCTCAAGGCAGGTCTCAGTAATAACGGTCGGGTGAGCTATCATTGTGTCGGTCTGAGATAATCCGTTGATCTGTGTGCTGGCAAGAATTTGGCTGGACGGACAATCCGTGTCAGTGTTGCGGAACCTCGTACGTCATTGTCCAATTATGATGGATCAACTCCTCGATGTTGTCTTTTTTTATAGCGAAAGAACGATCCTTTGGTCACGGCCCGCCTGAAGACAATACAAAATTCGACATCCCATGGCGACGCGATGGCCCTCTCCCGGATCTTCCGAATGCCCGTGACCAACTCCGTCGTAAATACGAAGGTGCCCCTGAAAAAATGCCTAGTGCTTCCGATTCTGTGAACGATTGGCGTTCTCAACGCGCTACAAAACTTCCTGATGCAAAAATGCCTGAACGGAAGGGATCTGGGTTTTCGAATGGAGAGAGCGTGGCTGATAAAGAGGAAGTGTGGTCAATAGGTTCCAAGTTCAAGCCGTCACCGACACCGACAGAGGAGAGGCCTGGTGCCAAGTTTCGGGCGAAGGCAGATACATTTTCTTTCCTAGCAGAGGAAGGTGACTGGCGGAGTCGGACGAGACCCTCCCGTGAGTGTACTTTCCGACCTCTGAGTATCGTATCAATCTCAAAAACACATTTAGCAAGCGGTTCGACTCCACCTACACCTCCGATGGGACGCAGGAAGCTAGAGCTCCTACCTCGTTCGGATAATGCTTCAGCTTCCCCAAGTCCTCTATCATCCCCGAAAATGGTACCTGCCCCCGCGGTGTCGTCTCGTTCAAACCCTTTTGGCGGAGCTAGGTGCCACACCTTCCTTCCTTCCATACAATAATAGAACTCACACCCTTCAGACCCGTAGATGTCACCGGGAAGGAAAAAGAAATTTCTGAACGAGTTGAAAAGGACCGAGACCGCTTGAATATGTCCAGGACAAATTCTCGTACGGCATCCGAACGCCCTTCACATCGTTCAGGAACTCCACCTACCTCGACGCCATCTGTTGCCTTGCCTCCGCGAGCGCCTTTGAAAGCATCAAATGTCAAGCCTGCTCTAAGTTTTGCGAATGTAACCGCCAACAAATTACTTGAGACCAATCATGAAACCCAGATTCCAGAAAATGACAATGCCGGAGGCGGTGTATTATAGCGATCTCAATCTATGTTGTTTGTAACTACGATTTAGAATTGAGTCTAGGATCGGTGGTGCTCAGGATCAACATATTTCATCCGACCCCTGCCTAATGACATATTACATTAGCAAATCACACTCATGAGATGTCAAGATTGACTTCCCTTTAAAACGTACGATGCCTTGCGTTGAGTCTTGACGACTCTCTCGAATGCGAATGAGAGCACGTATTCTTTCCTGTTCAAGTCTTTCTGCTTCTTCTCGCTGAAGTCGGGCATCGTATTCCTCTTCCGCCTCCTTTCGTTTTGAATGTTGTAGTTTTGAGTCCACAGTCTTGATTTTGTCATCGCGTTCGGGCTTTTCATACCTACTTTCTGAGCTATTATCTCGACGGCTGCGATGTTTCTTCGATTTCTTGGTGTGAGAAGGATGTTCTGCATCTGGAAAGACGAATGAGCACTTTCGCTTTTTTCATGATGAGCATACCTGCGTCTTTGCGTTTCCGAAGTTCTAATTCCCCACAATTTATGATGAGGATCAGTTTTGTGGGTTTATCCTTCTGGTCCACAGGTACTTCGGCAAGTCGCTGAACAACATCCTCAAAACCTCTGATGACTTTGCCAAATACAACATGTCTGCCTAACGGTCGATGTTCACATATCATTTCAAGTATGCTAACAGAATACTTACCGTTGAGATGAGGACAGCTTCTGAGAGTGATGAAAAACTGAGAACCATTAGTGTTTGGACCCTTGTTGGCCATGCAAAGAAGGGCTGGTGAATCAAGAGATCTTTGCAGGTCCTCGTCTGAAAATGTTCCACCATAAATAGATTCGCCACCAGTGCCGTTGCGTTGGGAAAAATCTGACGATTCTCAACAACTCATTCATATCGCTGGTGAAGAAAGCCCACCTCCTCCCTGAATCATAAAATCTTTAATTGAGCGGTGGATGATGCTGCCCTTGTAATGTAAAGCATTTCCGTTGGTGGACAAGCCCCGTTCGCCAGTGCAGAGAGAACGAAAGCTGAACATTGGGATCAGTGGCCTCCAATTCCGAGTGAAAAACATACTTTTCACAGGTTTTCGGAGCTGTATCGTTAAAAAGTTCAAAAATGACTCTATGGTAATACATCTCAGATGGATTTCCCTGCCGAATTGTGTATATACCTTCCATACGGTTCGTCTGCGACAGCAAAATCCATGAAAACTCTTGTGCGAACCATGACGTTGATTGATGGTGAGAGAGCAACCTATTTGGGAGTCTCACGGCTAGCGTCAATCGCCATCGTTGCATGTTTCTGTCTTTTCACTCTCTCGTCTCTTCACTGATTGATTGACATATTATGCAACGATTCAATGTTGTTATTCTCGGAGGTAGGCTTCGTTGTACTCATATCGATGTCCTTCAGTCTCATGGCATCAAAGCTGGAGGAGTAGGTAAATCCGCCCTCACACGCAAGTCGTCTGCCTACCTTCCGAACGGGGTGTATCTCAGCTTCTCCCTCCAGTCCGCTTCATTCGTGACGAATTTCATGACAATTATGACCCAACTATAGAAGGTATCAGGCCCAACCTACACATGAAGTTGTTGTCTTTGGCTTAGCCTGACGTAGAAGAATACCGGCGTCCCCTCATGGTCGATGGAGAGCTGACTTCGGTGTGCTATACTGTGATAGTAGTTGGAGCGCAAACTTCTCACTCATAAACTTGTAATTCAGCTCGAACTACTTGACACCTCTGGTGCTGAACAGTTCACGTCGCTACATGAGGTTTACATCAAGGTGTGAAGCAAGAGTTATCTTCCCCATCTGACGCCAATGCAGAAGTTAGTCTGGGCTTGGATTCATACTCGTATTTAGGTATGGTCTGAAAATATTTATCTGAGAACTTACATTAACTGCTTTGATAGCCTTACGCAAGAAGCGAGCCTGAAGGAAATTGACTATCTGCGAAAGCAAATTTTTCGCATCAAAGGCAATGATATGGTGAGCCCAAAACCATTGTGTGACGCCAAGCTCATTTGCGTAGTCTGTCCCAATAGTTGTTGCTGGGACGAAGCTGGATCTCGTGAATGAACGTGAAGTACAGAGGAGTACGATTCAGTCTCTCGCTAACCACTGGGGCAATCCATTCTACGAAACTTCTGCAAAACGAAATTGGCATGTTAACGATGTTTTCGAAGACCTAGTACGGCAGATGAGGGAGCGATATCCGCCAAAGCGGAAGAGGTCTAACAATCGCTGCATCATCGTGTAGATCTGGGACATCGCGACAGCATATCAACGTCTAGTACCACCTCAGATACCCGCTTGTTGTCTAGCTTTCTGTTGTGATACCCTCGGGAGAGTGTATAAATACTCTAGGAATAGTATTCCCGAATATGAATATATGCCTGTATTTGTTTGTATTGATTGCACTGCATAAGTTACCTTTTTTTTTCTGACTCCGCTCCCAACGCATCTTCCTCACTTTTCACCTTGACCATCACAACCCTTCCTTACAACTTCTTCACCCTTACAACATGGCAAGTTCTTTTATGATCTGTTTCTCCTCTCGCTACTCACCCCGTTCAGAGTTACGGTGGCGGATATCACAGCAGCAGCGGAGGATATGGTGGAGGATATGGCGGGGGATGGGGAAATGATGACAGGATGTCTGAACTCGGGGGCAGTCTCCGGGCGGTTGACTGGGCTAACACCCGCTTGGAAAGGTTTGAGAAGAACTTCTATGTCGAAGACAAACGAGTCTCCTCTCGTTCAGAACGGGAAATTGAAGACTTCCGACGCAGCAAGGAGATCAAGGTTCAAGGTCGTGATGTGCCGCGGCCTGTCACTTGCTTTGAGGAAACTGGATTTCCTCAGTATCTAATGACATCAATCCGTGCCCAAGGCTTTGCGAATCCCACCCCAATTCAATGCCAAGCTTGGCCTATGGCTCTCAGTGGCCGTGATGTTGTTGCTATCGCTCAGACAGGAAGTGGGAAGACGATTTCATTTGCTCTTCCGGCTATGCTACATATCAATGCGTAGGCATCTTACGCATTGCATCCGAAAAAAACTTACACTTTCTTCTAGGCAACCACTACTCTCTGCTGGTGATGGCCCGATTACTCTCATACTCGCACCGACACGTGAGCTTGCAGTTCAAATTCAACAAGAGTGTACTAAGTTTGGGTGCGCACCATAGTCCTTATGTTTATATGCTATGTCTCACAGGTTCATCAAAGATCCAACTCAAAAATCCGTAATACTGCAATTTACGGAGGTGCTCCTAGAGGTCCTCAAATCCGCGACTTGCAACGTGGCGTCGAAATTGTTATCGCGACACCAGGAAGATTAATTGACATGATTGAGAGTGGCAAAACTAACCTCAAGCGTGTCACTTACCTTGTTCTTGATGAAGCTGACCGAATGCTCGACATGGGTTTTGAACCTCAAATACGTAAAATTGTTGGGCAGATTCGGCCAGACCGCCAGACTCTCATGTTCAGTGCCACGTGGCCTAAGGATGTTCAAAAACTGGCAAATGTGCGTTCTTGAGCCCCCAAAGCCACTACTACCTGACAAAAGATTTAGGACTTCTTAAAAGACTCCATCCAAGTCAACATCGGTTCTATGGACCTAACCGCCAACCATAATATTCAACAGATCGTTGAAGTCTGCAGCGACTTCGAAAAACGAACAAAACTCATCAAACATCTGGATCAAATAAGTTCTGAGAATGCCAAAGTCCTCATCTTCGTTGGAACAAAAAGGATTGCCGATGACCTCACCAAGTACTTACGCACAGATGGTTGGCCTGCCTTAGCCATTCACGGTGACAAGGAACAGTATGTTGTTGGATGTTGCCCCTGAAAGCGAAGACTCAAATTTTTGTCTAGACGTGAGCGTGACTGGGTACTAGGAGAATTCAAAGCTGGTCGATCTCCAATTTTGATCGCTACAGACGTTGCGTCTCGCGGTCTCGGTACGTATATTCAGTTTTCAGCAAGCGCTGCGACTAGGTGATCCTTTCATCTGAGTGATAAGACCATTATAAGTGGGCATGTTGTTTTTTTTGCGTACCATAGTCGCGATCAAGTCCGGCCTCTGGGGTATTCTGAGAAACCTGTTACGCCACGAAGAAGGCGGTGCGGGTTCATACTTGTACTCACCAGATCATCCCGAGGTTCCCAGATTTTCCTAGGACAGAAATCGCACTCGAGGTGTTTACAGAATCCGATCCAATGCTGACCTTTGGGGCCCACTTGTTTCCCGTTCTGGCTTTATCATCATGAACGTTATGAGTCAAGTGTGCTTGGTCGTGTTACGGTACGGTAGTAGCTCGAGTATCCCGATTTCTACCTGGACTTGGTGAAGACACGGCAATATTGTAAATGTGTAAACAAGTGTTGTTTCCACGTTTGAGCACCATGCCCCCTCTTTGCTGGCAACTCTTTGGATGTGCTCATCAGAGAAGCGCTTGTTCCCCCTACGGACCTTTATTGATTTTTATTTTTCACTTTGGCCGCTCTCATCCGCAGACGTGAAGGATGTAGGTTATGTTATCGTAAGTCTGAGTTATTTTTCTTCAATGTACCCTCATTTTCTTGCAGAATTATGATTTCCCTAATAATTGTGAAGATTACATTCATCGAATCGGTCGAACTGGGGTAAAGGATCTTATTTTGATGTTCCTTTACAGGTGCTGACGTTGGCATACAACTAGCGTGCCGGTATGAAAGGGACCTCATTTACATATTTCACTACCGAGAATGCAAAGGCTTCTCGAGAGTTAATTAATATCCTCCGCGAAGCCAAGGCCGTTGTTCCTCCGCAACTTGAGGAGATGGCAGCTTTCAGTGGAGGAGGTAATGGTCGGGGTACGTGTGGATTCCGATTCCGGCTGATGGTTTTCTGATTTTACTTATAGGCCGTTATAGTGGAGGAGGAAACCGTGGTCGAAGTGGTGGCAACAGTCGTTATGGGGTTGGAGGAGGATATGGAGGGAGATACCACTCAGGAGGTTACGATCAAGGTAGTCGTGGCGGCGGTCGGTGGTAATTAATTGTGCCAACTTGGTTTCCCCTATTTTAGACCATTTTAGTGTCGCTAGATATCAATTACCACAGTCATGGAGTGACCGACTGCCTTTTCTTCCCAACCATGGTCCACTCGAAACAGATTGTAGTAGCAGGATTAATCGTCAATGTCTTTAGCTTAGCACGTCTCACAGACTCTCCTCGGCCAATTGTAGGGTTATTCTTCTTACACGGCCGCCATGGGTCAGCATCGGCCATTGAAGGGTATGTGGAGACAATTCTGAGAGAATCTCAACCTCCGCAAGGATTGGATGATGGGCGCGATCTCATGATCATCACTTTTGTATGCTACTGGACGGTCATGCCAATTGTCTACGCTCAAATTGTCTTAGGATCATCGAAACCATGGTTCACGACTTGTAGACAAAAAAGCAAATGACGGTTGGTCCAAGAAATCCGAGTTCAAAAACGAGCGACATGCGTAAGAGCCTTACAAAACAAAGTGTTTCTACGTGTACTGAGATGATCAGGCTGGATATGTATGCAATCCAGTGTGAGCAATATTTTCTTTTAACAGCAATCTTTTGCAACTTACAGTGTCCCATCAAACTTGAAGGCGGGACAGCAGCGGACGTCTCATTCTTGATTGATTTTCTGCCTGCATACCTGTTCCCGATGGACGATCGCAGTATATATGTGTGGGGAGTTGCCGGTAAAAGCCTCGGAGGGCATTCTACCTGGCTGATCCTCGCGCATGGTAAGAGTACATCCAGATGAGTTCTAAGCAACTAACTACCGAAGAAGATGAACGCGTCAAGCTTGGTGTTCCCATCATCGCATGCCCTGATTATCTGAAATTGATGCAAGCAAGAGCTATGAAATACTCTGTTCCTCCAGAACCCCCCTACTTCCCAGCTGGGCTCATTGAGATGGTGGCGCGCAATGATCCTGTGGCAACACCGTATGACCGACCGGACGTAACAAACGCATTCTTGGGTAAAAAGATATTGGTCATGTCAGGCGCCAATGACAAGCTTGTCCCGTGGGAGATGAGTCGGGACTTCGTGGAGAGGCTGGAGGTCGGGCCAGACGGTGTGAAGAAGTTGATGCTGCTGGCAGAAGTCGGACATGAATGCACAGATTCAATGCTCGAGGCGCTGGGAAGGTTTGTGGGGGAGGAATATTTGTGGATTTGATTACATAACGCATGTGTTACATCAGCTTCTACGAAACATAGGCAGCACAATTCCTCGCCTAGAACGCCGAGAACAGAGCATTACACAGCACTTGCAACCAGCAGAGACATAATCTCAGTTGGGCGTGAATTGTGACTTACAATCCAGGCTCCGATGCCTCGCCGAGCCGGTGCATCACTTGCAAATTCTGTTTTCATCCAGCCACCAGAGTCCCCTTCACAGAACGAGTCCCTACTCCGCACTCATTGGAAATGGGCCGCATTTTGTCAGTTTCTCACCACTTTTTCTCCCATGCTCAATATGCACGGCATTACGCCAAATGTACGGACGGCCTTGTCTTTCTCACCTCGCCCTCTGCTCACCCATTGTAGGACATCGAGTCCGATCTCGTGTCTGGCGCAAAAGACATCGTTTCTTTTGTCATGCAGAGGTTGTTGCACACACTCACTTATGACAGAAAAATATCGTATGTGGATGCCATTTTTTCTCGTCTACCCCCATAAACTATCTGGTCCAGCATCCACAATTGGCAATCCGCCCTTCGTAAGCAATATCTGAAACGGGATCCTCTTTCCAATCCTCTGGGCTCAGAACCTCCAAAGGCACTGAAAACAGAACTGAAAGAACATTACCCAGAGACTCACGACGGTCAACGTCATCCAGAGGAGGCGAGTTCCTACTGCGCTCGTGTCGTTATCATACGGACTTACCGCTCACTGTAGGTCCCATTGGGAGCACCTGCCGACCATACGTCCCAGGAATCTCAAGTTCTTCCAGTGCCAACCTCCGGAGTTTCGCGTGCTGCCACTCAAGAACCGGATGAAAAGAAGGATGTTTCTGTTGATTGGTTCGATCTTCCAGTCCTCGCGAAACTCGATTCTATGCATTTAGTCACGGAATGGCAATTCCAGAATCCCACTCGCCTCAGAATGTTAATGAGAAGTGACGATGAGCTTGCTACTTGGGTATTCGTGAATTGATCTCCTCTGTCACCTTTGTTACTGATTATTCTATCAAGCGTCATGAACCAATCGGCTATGACAGCAAAAAAAATGCCTACTGGCTTATCGGTGGTACGTCACTGGGAATCATGGGTGAGGGTTTGACTCATAGTCGACATTAGAGGATCGTCTTTGGATACAAAGGATACCACCAAAGCCCGCAAAGAGCTTGAAACGCAAAAGACTTGCTGAGGACTGGAAAGCTTTACCAACAGAACAGCACAAGCGAAAATCATCCAAGAAGCGACGTGCTGATGCGAGCGCAGCGCAAGAAGATTTGTCACAAAGAACCGGATCAGGTCGAGCGGCCAAATTACAGGCTAAAATCAAACTTGACGCACGAGCCAAAGAATTTGCGACATTGCCAACACAGGCACGCGGCACAAGACGGGTAGCCAGGTTAACAGAAGGCAGTACAAAGCGGCCAGCCCGACCGCAGGGTACACGTGTTAGTGCTCGTTTGCGAGGAGCACAAAATGAATGGCAGTGTGTCCCGGTCGAATGGTTGAACGAAACACCAGAGATCAATCATGAAAGTGGCAAGGATGAAAGAAAAGGTTCACCGGCAAAGAATATAACAAATGGTGCCCGGGACGATAGTGTCAGCGAGTTGACCGAGCTTTCCGATGACTCTAATGATCTAGATGCTCTAACAAGAAACCAGGGCCAACATCAACCCGATAGATTCATTCACAAAGAAAAGGCCGAAAATTTAACTGAGATCTTTCTTGAATGGGAGACAGTAAGTTTTTTGGGCTCGGCAGGTTTGGCTTCCCATAACTCTTGATTTAGATTTGTGTCACTCTTGCGGAGTGGGAGCATGTAGCGGAACAGTTTAAACAAGCTACTCATTACTCGGAAAAAGCTTTATATAAGCGCCTCACAAATGAGATGATTCCCAGAATAACTGAAGTTCTGAGAGTGAGCTTGGACATTCAGACATCCGGTGTTCCCTCATTTAGTCTCTACAGGAGGTGGAAAGGAAGAAACACATGGAAGATGCATTTGTACACCGCAAGAGGTCATCTCGTCTTGCCATCAAAGAGAGCGAACGGGAAGAAGCTCGTCTTGTACAGATACGCAAAGCGGAGGAGGAAGAAAAAATGGGTCGTGCAAGGAGATTGGAGGCTCGTCGCCAGCGTGAAGAAGAGGAACGGCTGCGGCGCGAACAAGCGCGCGAACAACGGAGAAAGGAACGAGAAACTCGCGAATCACGCAGACAAACAGAACAAGAGTAAATAGCATCTTGACAATGTCGTTTTGCAATACTAACTTTTATTCAGGCAAGAAGAAGAATCGAGCAACGAGGAGGAACCGTGGCCCACTCCTGTCAAGGAGTCCTCGCAGAAACCTCAGAAAGCCAGTAAACCTCACCTTCACCGACATCGAGCCGAGCCTTCAGCCAATGATACTGTACAGAAAGCTCGTGCCAAGACAAATGAATGGGAACTTGACTGTGAAATATGTGATAAACGAGGACTGAATTTGGTGCGCTTCATGTCTGGCAAGTGAGTTACTCAATTAATGCATGACCAGGACGACGGCAGTCCGATGATGTCCTGCGGGAAATGCTTCAAATGGCAACACATTGCTTGCCATGACTTAGCTGACGAAAGGGCTGGTCGCTCGAAGCGAATTTGGGATTCTGTCGAATTTGTTTGCCAACAGTGTCGATCTCGAATGTTTGCAGGGGTAGATTCTACTTTCGAAAACATCCGATACAACCGCCATTCAGTGCAAGGCATGAATCCATCCTCTCCTTCTAATAACTTGACAACATACCAGGCCTGTGGAACCTCAGAGGTAACACCTCAGGCTCCTATTCTAGCACCGCTTTATCATACCGCCAATGGCAGTGATCCAATTCGCATCCGACCTTACAGTGATCTCCGTACTCAAATACCTGATCAATACTCCACAGCAGCCAGCCAAACCTATATCACAACACAGTATATTCAATTCCCTTCAGCAAATGCATTTAGTCATTATCAGCCTCGAGAGGGAAGATTCAGCCCCAGCGTCAAGTCTCAGTCACAGCCGTCCTATCAAGTTGAATATGACCAACGCTTCCGAACTCAGCAGCATACAACCTATAATGATCTTCATTCGAGCGCACACGTAAGTAATCAGAGATCCACAGTGAGTGTTTCTTCGTGTATCCGTTTTGATATACAATTCTCAGAAGGATGTTTCCCAGGCCACCCAACAGTTACAATCAGTCTGGAACGTTGGGACATCGAATTCCGCCACTGCGTACACTACACCATATCACGGTACTATGCATACTAGTAATGGGATGCCAAGGCAGGACCTCTCATTCCAGCTTAATATGAAGCCAGGATCCTCATCTTCCCCCAATGACTTCAATCAACAATCCTACCCTAACTCGCAATTCAAATACCATTCTACGACTTAATCACTCAATCATTAGATGTAGATTTTCTTAAATACGTTTGTCTCTTTTGTGTCCCTTGTATATTGATATTTATGATCCATTCTGACGTATCTACGAACTTGGTCTAATGCTGTAGTCTCACTGAAGACTTTATCGAACCATGCCTACTCTTTCAAGTTCAACCTGCAAACAAACGACGAAAGACTAGAACCCCAGGCGACCTGTACCCAACTGATAATTCCCGGGATATAGAATAGAACTTCCATCTCAACGGTTGTATGGATTCTGACCTGATTTACCTGAGGAAGCAAATTTCATCGAATGACCTCGTATAGTTTGTACGACGGAGACTCGAAAATGAAGGGGTCACCGTCGTAGGTTTCATCCCTGTTTATAATCAGAAGTGAATGAGAAGTGATCGAAAAAAGAGTGACATGATTGAACTCAATAGGACCTAGCACACGCAAACCTCGAACATGAGTATCTTTGCCGTTCATGTGATTGGCCAAGATAATCACTTGAAGGACAAATGCATATACAGGAGCTCTGATAAAGGATCAGAATTTAAGAGAAAAAAAGACCAAGATTCAACATACAAGCCATCATTGTCTCCATTAGGTTCACCAGATAGATCAAAAGTTATCCATCCGTCTGGTTTTTCGAGACTGATGACCCTGACGTCTTGAAGGTCACTCGATCCGGTCCCAGCACGAACAGCCAACGTCGTTGGGGTGTATGAGTCGTCGAGGGGATAGTTCAATAGAATGCTGAGTTTCTGTCCGCCCAGAGTCATGCTAGACGTTGAAACACCGAAAGGCTGCCAACTTGCCTGAATTGCGACTTTGCGAGGAAACTCGACAGTGATGAAATGAGGCTGAGGACCGTCTGAGCTACGGTACTGTATGGTAAGGCGATTTACTGCATCTTCAACAAAAATGCATAAAGCGCACTGCCAGAATGTGTCGGGGTCTCCGTCGCGAAGACATTCCGCTCCAAAACCGAACTTGTAAGAGGAGACAGACCATTTTCCACGACCGGATATATTTGGCCAGGGAGAACTTGGTGATTTGCTGGTACCTGAACAACACTAGGGTGAGAGACAAACCAAACATCCAATTGTTAAATACCTATATGGACCGACGAGCCTCCCCCCTCTTTGGCTTGTTGATCAGTGGGCATAAGGATAATGCTATTAGCTAAGAACTACTTTTTCCTCAGGCGCCCATCTGATCCATGACTTCACTCCCTCTCCCTCTTCCGGACTACCAGCGCTATGGACGCCAGATGACACTTGACGGATTTGGACTGGCTGGTCAGTTGTTGGAGGCTCTTTTGGCCTTGGCTTACTTTGAACAGGTCAAGTCAAACTTGGCAAAAGTTCTGCTGTCGTTGTCGGGGCTGGTGGGCTTGGTTGCCCAGTACTTCAGTACCTTGCAGCAGCTGGTGTAGGTCAGGATGACAATGAATAGCATCATCGGGCCCTAACTATTCCTGCAGGGACTATTGGCATAGTTGACGATGATATAGTCGAACTTTCAAACTTACAACGACAAATACTGCATACAGAAACTTCACTCGGTTTATACAAGGCTGAGTCCGCAGCTGAAAGCATCAAAAGGTGGATCTTACGTTCTTAGGTGTCTTTTGCTACTTTACATAACATCAGGATAAACTCATCAATTAAAGTGGACGTCATCAGGAGTCGCTTGACATCACAGAATGCTTTGGACATACTTGGTCACTATGATATATTGTTGGACTGCACGGACAACGCTCCAACTCGTTATCTTCTATCTGACGTAGCTGTCGTCCTGCGAAAGCCTCTGGTCAGTGGGGCCGCCCAGAAATATGAGGGGCAACTGGTCGTCTACAATTTGGGGTCTGATGGACCGTGCTATCGATGTCTATTTCCTAAACCTCCAGCTCCAGAGGTTGCAGGGACCTGTGAGGAAACAGGCATTCTTGGCGTAGTAACAGGCATAATCGGGAGTCTTCAAGCACTGGAGACAATTAAACTCATAACGGGTCTTCAAGGTGATATCAAGTCTGAAAGATTCAATTACGATTCGTTACTTACACCAACATCAGAGATGACACCATCGATGCTTCTCTTTTCTGCTCTAAGTTCTCAACCCTTTCGTTCTGTCAAGCTTCGTTCCCGCAAGCAGGATTGCGTTGTGTGCGGAAGTCAAGATTTTGACCTGAGGTCAGTAACGGAAACAGACTACATTCAAACTTGTGGAGGACCCAGACCTGACTGGATACAGAGAGGTCTACTCCACGGACAAGCTGGGCGGCGGATAACGGTCAAGGTGAGACTTTTCTCAGGTCAATAAAATTATTTGCGGCTGTAATAGAAATCCAGGACCTGAAAGCAATCCTAGATGAGGGTAAAACCATGAACCTCATTGACGTCCGCCCATTGACTGAATTTAGAATATGTCGACTTGAATCAAGCAAAAGTGAGTGTAGATGTTATGTCAGTGACATCTTGCTGATCGTCTTTAGACGTCCCTCTTCATGAACTGGTTGCCAAACCTGAGGCATACCTGCCTGATGATGAAAATATTCCGGTCTATGTTCTGTGCCGTTTGGGAAATGATTCACAAATTGCTGCCGACACATTGCGTCACTGTCGTCCTTGCGGTAAAGTTTGGGACGTGATAGGTGGACTACGAGCATGGTCAATGGAAATAGACACCAACTTTCCGATCTACTAACTACACTTGCAACTATTTCTCTTTAAAAACACATAAGGTCTCAACTTGAGGTCACTGTGTTGACTCACTTCCCAGTTTAAACCATTTGGGTTGTTTCCGTCCACTACTAGATAACAACTTGGAAATACCAGACGGCTGATCGGTAGGAGAACTTTGACTGGAAGGTCGATCAGATCCTGGTGGCATTGGTAAATCAACAGCTTGCATGAGGACTTGCGGTAAGAGAGGAGCTGTGACATTCACATCTAAAAGCATTATCCAATTGTTTTCTTTGAGAAACAGAAAACATACGATTGAGGCTATCATCCTCAAAACGTAACAGGAGCACTGATGCAGGAGCAAGCTGGAGTTCTGAAAGAGATAATCCTTTGACTGCTGGATCAGAAACCTTCAAATCTCGCTTGGGGGGTGATTGATCTGTGAGATAGAGTATTAACGTAATGTAAATAGACAATGGACAGGGACATACATAGTATGAACTTGATTGGCTTCACGTCATCCCGCAGCAGCTCCCGCACGAATGCATACACAGACTTGATCCTGTCGGCGGAAGGAAATACTCGTTCCAGCTGAGTGCGATCGGCAAATCTGACACGAATCCTCGTCTAAGTGACGGATGAGGATACGTATGTTTTGAGTCAAGAGAGACATACCAAGGGCCACCGATCCCGCTTTGCCTTTTCAATAGCCTCTCTCGTCGCTCTTAGCTGCAATGGGGCTTCGGTCAAAGCACGCGAGCGAGAAATCAGTGTGGTCTGGGCATCTCTGAGGTCGGCTGCGGTTGGTTCAAAGTATTCATCGGGCAACGGCGCTGCGCAGTGCTATGCTGTTGGCCAAGCAGTGTGTGAAGTTCCACAACGACTCACCGAGTAATCTAGTTACTGTATCCGTAGGCTTGAAGATTTTAAACGAAACAGCAGGTGATGAGGACTGGATAGGAGGCAATTCGTGTTGTTGTATGGACTCAATATGAGGTCCAGGCTCTGGAGTCTGTTCTGACATGGAGTAGGACAAAGTAGAAAAACAAATTGATGCTAGAATTATTGTACGAGTACAAATGGGCGCTGCAGGTATCGTTCCCTTCCTATCTCAGAAATCTGCAAGCTGGCTATATCATCAGCACTGGAATTATAAACATACAACCAACAAGATCAAGTTGAAGGAATCAGGGATTTCTGTTGTCTCATTCCACCGGTCCCAGGACGCACTGGCGGGTGGCCCCTTCGCAGGAAGGTGTTGATCGAACGCAAATTACGGAAAAACATCCTGGACGAACTGCAGATATAAGAATCAGCGTACCTTCAGTGAGCGAATTCGTGACAGGCAGTGGTCAAGAAAGACATAAGGTGACCCAAACAAAGCCAAGTAATGCATCATCGCTCTTGTAGCTTATGACACAGGAACACGATTCTCATTGCCATGGCGGAAGCCATGACCACGACCACGACCACGACCACGACCACGATGCCACAGATCTCGGCCCTCAAGATAATCTCTACACTCACATTGACCGTTCCAATGTTGTGGCTTTGAATGCAATTCAACCTGGTGAAGTCATCATAAAACCTTGGGACAAGCGTCTAGATGAAATCCAGGTGCACAGATATGCTTTCGTTTCCAGGTAAAGTCGCTTATGTACTGCCAGTTCCTGGAATCAGATACCGATGATCAGATGTGGATCTTGCAATCCCTTTGAGATTAAACATGGAAGACTGATATTCAACTATAGGATCATAAAAGTGCCTTTCACGGGCTCCGTCAGGCTGCGTTCTGTGCTATTGAAAACCGGTCCGGGTGACCAAACACCTAAAAAGGTGCATCTTGTAAGTATATCTCGACCAAGCGCTACTCGCATTCTCAGATTTTAATCAGTTCGCCAACGAAGAAGACATAGATTTCAATGACATTGAGCATAAAAAACCGACTCAAGAACTTGAAATAGCGGAGGGAAAGGAAATTGGAGAATATACAGTAAAGTAAGTCAACTAGCAGATTCATCAGAGGAATACCATCAAATATGCTGTCAAAGGACCGTAAAATTCTCTAATGTTTCCTCTCTTACTCTATTTTTCCCTGAGGGTTGTGGAGCAGAGACCATTCGAATCTACTACTTGGGATTTTTTGGACATTGGACAGAGGCATGTTCAACCTCACTGATTGCATAGAGTGAGCTGACAATGCTCTTCTAGAAAAAGAATAATCCTGTCATCACAGTATATGAAACACAAGCAAATATTGCAGATCACCCAAAAATCCAAGGAACTGAAGGTAATTTCAGCACTATTCAAAAATAGGTAGTATCTTGAAACCAAACAAAAACCAATTGATTATTCTGGCTATTTGTCATATACACATTCCAGACACCAGAATTAATAATTATTTATTTCTTTTATCATTTAATTATTAATTCTCCTTTGTCTGAACACACTCCTTTAACTCATACCACCATCTCAAAATGGTAGCATCTAAATTTAGTTAAATTCTAGTTTTGTGAACTCTCAAATAAGCCCATATATAAACACTCCCAACCCTAAAAGACCTTCCAACTGTCATGGAATAGTGTTGGAAGTAACAGAGTGATGTTAATAAAGAAAAAAAAGAAATAATAATATAATTACTCTGAGGTCCAAAGAACTCAATTACAAGTATACTACCAAAGAAATAAAAGAGAATGTAAAATCTGAAGTATTATCAAGTAATGTCTGAAGATTATATTTAGTGACAACAAAAGGAACGACCTTAGCTTCAACTTGTATGTTGTACCCTGATCTTCTGTTGCTATGTTAGTTACTAACTTCAGAGTAATAGAATTGTTGGAGTATGAGTTGAAAAGGAGATATATCAGAAGAGAATAAACACAAGTAACGTTAATTTACAAACTGGAGAACTACACTGTAACTATGTAGTATATATACAAAATCTGAGAAAGGATTTCTGAAATATGACACCAACACCACTGTTAATATATAGTGTAGCTAGTTATTATCATGAAATAGTACAGGAGAAACACATAGTCCCTCCCTCTCACCTATAAATTCCTTTCCCTCTTCCAAAATAGATTATGTGGAAAGAATGACTACTAACAACAGAATAGACATCAAAATATTCAACCCTAAATTAACTGGTCCTCACCTGTGCTCTCTTATCAAAATGCCATAACACACATATGTTTACAATGAGGCAGTACTTAATGCCTCATTGCAACCTAACTCTTTTACACAACCTAATCCCCTGATAGTTATCCTGTTGGAATATTAAACAATATAATAAATTAGTATTAGGCTATTTTTATTGTTTTATATTTTATTGTTCTAGTTAGAGATAAATAAATATACCAGAAATAAATATACCTTGTACATTTGCAATAAATTTCCCTCCACTATTGTGTCGACTGCCTTTAATTCAATACAAACGCACAAACTCGGCCAGTCATAAAATAGGCTCTACTTGTATTATTCTAAATGTTGTTGTCTTCAGCAAGACTGAATTCACTTGTTGTCATCATCATCATTATGTTTGCGTCTATAGTTACTAAATACTGCCTATTGTTATTGCTGAATCTACTATTGTTGTTTCCAAACTACTATACTATCTGATAAAAATTCCCATGTAAAACTCAATAACAAAAACTATGAGATATGGGCTGTGCTTATACATACCATACTCACACAAAAAGACTTACTGAAGTTGCTACTAGAAAGTTGCCTATGCCAACTACTAGACCAAACTTTGCTGCTGGTAAAGCTTGGATTTGCAAAAATACTAAGGCCTATGCTGAAATAATTCTTGCTGTTGAAACTAATCAACTTGCCTATATGACTGTTGAAACCACTGTCAAAATTTGGACTGAACTTAAACGTGTCCACTGTGTCTAAAATTTTGTTATTCAACTTGCCCTACATTAAAAGTTCCTGACAATGAAGAAAAAGAAAGATCAATCAATCTCTCAATGGATTGCTGATATTTGAAATACCACTTTTCAGCCACTCCTGTCTATGATCTTACACTTGATAATATAATTTCACGTATGTTCAATAAAGAATTACATACTATTAAAGAAGAAGATAACATTCTGAAGCTCAATAACAAAGCCCTTTTAGTCACTCAAGTTGTTTTTGCTGCCCATCATCCTCACTGCTCTGTTTTTGAGATTACTTACTTCAAATATGGAAAGAAGAACTATTACCAAATTAATTATGTTAATACTGTACCAGTGTCTCATAAAAAGAAAGCTATAAATATTATTGAAGAGAATGACAATGATAGTTTTTGATTGTAGATTTATTGTTCTATGTTTTATTGTTTTAGTGAGAGATAAATAGGTATACTAGAAATGAATATATGTTATGTATTTATAACAAATTCCTCCCAACTATTATGTCAACTGCTTTTAATTTGATATGTCCCTTATAATACTAATGTCCCAGCTGATCCAAATCTATTAGATAGTTACTTTGGACCTATCTTCTTTTTCAGTATCAATAAATTTCTTTAAAGTGATGCCTGCAATATCTTATGTTCTTACTATACATAGCGAAATTCCTTAGACAAAGGAATATTTCAGACTACAACAGCAACAAAATCTCTCAAATTGACTCTTTTGGCAAAACCACTATCACCTTCATCTTAGCCTTATATAAATCTGGTTGGAACAAATTAAACATAACTAACAAAACACCTCTTCAAAACAAGATTAAGTGTAATGACAAGCCTAGTTAAGACGACTGTCTTATCACACTCAACATTTATAAGAGAACAAAGAAAACTTGATGGAGTTCTTCTGTGAATTGCTCTATCTATTTATATACAAATACTATTTATTTATATGTATACTTAAGTAATTTCTCATGATCCTTCTAAAAAGTTTCATTATATAACTAGGTCATGTGATTCCTATCTTATCTGATCTTATCTCTCATTCTATTTTTAGTATTCCTTGTCTAATCCATCAGAAAAGAGTTTCTATTTTTTCCATCTCTCTAATCATAGGACTAGGCTAGTTTATGATATCAAGTTTCAATTTGTCAATCCTTTTGAAACCTTGCCCCATCAACAGGCTACCAGAAGAAACCCCATTACTAGAACATTCCCACTTATTTCAGCATGACTTTTCTATGAACAACTAAAAGAAGCAAAGAAGCAACAAACTAAAAAACAAAAAAACAAAAACCTTACTAATAAATCCTTTGCTCAAATTATAGCTTCAGCTATGAATATTCTTAAATTAAGAGATACTTTCTCTGCTCTCCCCAACAAAAAAATCATTAAAATTCACAATGCTGTGTTCAACAAACTAATGAACAAAGATAAGAAAATCCAAATCACTACTAAAGGTCTATCTAGAAAACAAGCTATCATTCTCCTCTCCAACTAATACTCTGTTTCAATCATGAATAATGCTGAACAACATATCAGCTTCATTAATAGTCTCTTCAAAGGTATCAAGTCTACTTTGCATACAGAGTTCATCCAACCTACTATGAATGACATATTTATTATTACCAACAATGTCCTAGTTTCTAACAATCTCATAACAATTAAAAAGTACACCATCGAGGGCATAGGTTATAATAATATATTTACTTTTTGCCTTCTACAATCCCTATATTTAACTTAGTAGTAACTCTCTCATTAGTGATGATATTATTAACTTCATTAAGAACACAGACCTATTTGAGAATATTACCCTAACATCTAAACCATATGTCATCAAAACTTCCTCCAAATCAAATATGGTCATAGTTTGAATCAATATATAGAACTTTTAAAATAAAGCAAAAACAAAACTACTTATTTAACTTTGGTAAATACATCACTACCATAAAAGGCACTAATATGAATCCTGGCATCCCTCAATGTTATAACTACTAAAAGTAGGATCATTTTATTTTCTCATGTAAAACTCATAGTTTAAAGTATTAAAAAAACAAAAGGCTTTATAAGCTTGAACATCATAGAAAGTACTGCAAAGCTAACTTTAAAATAAACCCTCCTAAACTTGAAACCAAACAAAACAAACTTTGTCCTTATATGTTCAAGTATGTTAACTATAAAGGCAAACATATAGTAGATAACAACAAATATTTCTTTTAGAAACATAGGTTAACCATAAATGGTACTTTAAAAAAGTCTAAAAAGCTTGAGAAATCAAAGCTAATTCAATTTATCTAATTGTAGACAATACTAACTTATGATTAAGTATAACCTTTGTATTTTTTCCCAAAGCATTAGAAAAAATAAAATCCTTACTGATATCATTTTAGAAACTCAAAAAAACTTATCTGATATAATTTTTATTTAAGAACCTCCTGAATTTCTCATTTGTCATATTCTAAGCTATACCAGCCTGAAAGACAATCTCTTTTATGGTACTCCAAACTACCCTAAATAATCACTATTCATTCAAAGCAATGGCTTCTTCAAAAACTATCCAAGAGTTCTGATTTACATCAACAAATAACTTTCAAAAATAAAATTCTCTCTCAGAAAAGATATAGTACACCATCATGATATCAATATCCTCAACTTTCACAATGAACAAGATATCAACTTCATCATCAACATATACTTTGATAGCAATCAATATGATAACATCAGGAATATTGAAAACACAATAGTCATGACAAATGACTTCAACATCAGAGATAGTGACTGGGACCCAAATATTCACTACTATTTTTTTTGTCCAATAGTTCTGCTAAACACCACTGGTAAACTTATTGAGAAGATTATCAACAATTATCTACAGTTCTATATAACAGCAAATGGTTTTCTAGATTCTAATCAATTAGATGGTATTAGACAGTGATTAACTATTAATGCAGGCTTATATCTCACTCATCTTATACATGCATTAGTGAGAAGCTCTATACTTAACTTCAAACCCATTTAGCAATACTTAGGATTTTTCTTAGACCAAAAACTCATGTTCTGTCACTATATCCATCACTATACCACTAAATACCTCTTAACCTTAAACACCATGAAAATGCTAAACAACTTATCAAGGGATATTCTTCCCATTTAAAAACATCTTCTATACAAAACATGTATCTTACTAATTGTACTATATAGATTCTAACACTAGTTTTTCAAAGGTGCTCCTACTGTAAAAAATCTAATATAACTAAAGAAAATACAATGCAGAACTACTTTGTAGATTACAGGAGTTTTTTGCATATTACCATTAAAAGAAGTTGAAGCCATCACTGACCTCATTTCTATTACTTTTTACCTCAGAAAACTCAATGGTTGCCATTATCTTTGCTATACAACAATTCTTCCTTCATACACTATCAACTTCTTTTTAAACCCTCAACATGTCAAGAATCAACATCCTTGCAGATTCTCAATGGCTAACCTCTTAGATAAACAACAGTTAAAACTTAAAAGCCCTATCAAAGACATCAACAAAAGACTTGAAGTAATCAATGATGAATTTGATCTATTTTATCCTATTGTCAGGATTAGCAGGACAATCCCTGATCCCTCTTTAGGGTTATAGAGATTAAGACAAGAAAAACTCAACAGAGTCTCTCTATAAATTGACTAGCTATTTATATGTGTACATGTGGCTATGGCTAATCTATTCTAAGAACAACTACAGTATTTATATGTTACTATCTATCAAGTTCTGAGTAATTCCCTACATTAAATAGCTTCTGCCCATTGTCATAAACCAGTCCAGTTCAAAGATTGTACAATTAGAGGAATGGGAAGAATAGAAACTCTTTTTTGATGGATTAGATAAAGGGTTCTAAAATAGAACAAAAGATGAAGATTAGATAAGATAAGATTACATGATCTGGTTACATGACAGATCACATGATAGAATCTTCTAGACAAATTGCAGAAAGTTATTTAAGTATACATATAGACAAATAACAATTGTGTATAAGTAGGTAGAACAATCTACAGAAAAACTCCATTGAGTTCTCTTCATTCTCTTATAAATGTTGAGTGTGATAAGATAGTCATCCTAACTAGCTTGTCATTACACCCATATATTCTCTTATACATGACAGTTGCCTGATTAGCATGTGATCAACCTTAGATCATCACTTGATCTTTTCTATACTTGTCTCTTTTATGTTCATAATATTTTCACATCATAGTCATTGTGTTATGATGTCATTAATTAATTAATTAAAGAAAAAGAATAAGTATTAGAACAGATTATAATACCTATCTTCTCTTCTGGTTTGAGATTGATCAATTATTTTTTTAATAGAATTACTTTTTATTTTCTTCTATCATTAAATGACAAAGGTCTCTTTAAATATACATCAAACCTCAATAATGCTTTTAGACAGTTACAAATAACTCCATTGAATATCATAGTTATTGCAGATGAAGGTATCAAAGCAAACTGTATAGCTACTTTAGTCATACATATTTAGAAAAATAACATTGTCATAAAATGACTCAAAGTCCATGCCACTAATATCACTTCTATTAAAGCAGAGTTTATGGCTATTCATATAGGCTTAATATTAACTCTAGACAATGATAATATTCAATATATTATTATTATCACAAACTCACTTTTAGCTGGGAAAAAAATCCTAAATGTAGACAATTACTCTTTTCAAAAGTTCATTATCCTTATTATAATAAAAATAAAGACTTTTCTAAAAAAAAAAAGACAGGTATAACACCATACAGTTCTGGTATTATTCTAGTAAACTAAAATAGCCTAGACACACTATAGTCAACAAGTTAAAGTCACACACTCTCAATACTCCTCAACAAAAATTTGTACTTGCTCAACAGAAAAAAAAAATATGACTTTCTACTTAACTCATGGAAAACATTATTTAAAAACAGCAAAAAAAAGAATCAATTGTTTCTAGAATTCAAAGATAATAAAGAATATATTATTAAACTGACATATGTCAAAGAGAGTTTGTAGCTCCTCTCTATCAGGATCTTAAATTCTATATGTACAAAAATTATATATATGATACTTGAATATGCTCCCATAGGAGAAGATTGTCAAAAATTCTTTTTTAATATTTTACTTCAATGTCCTTGTAGTGAAGCTGATATCAAAATATAAGAACACACCTTCATACAATATAAGCTGTATGACTCTTTTTACTGTTCTAGAGACATTAATATTATAAGCTTTCTAGAGTTCATTGTAAAGAACCTTGCTTTATTCTACTTTGACAACAGTTAATAAAAACTGATGGTACTTGTATATGTACCACCACATTGTAGTGACTGTTAGTTGTGGTAACTTCAGATTATACTCTAAGTCAGAGTTAACAAAGAGAACTTGTTAGAGTTTCCACTAATTAGTTTAGCTACTTATATGCAAATGCATATTTACAAGTATTTGTCTATCTAATTTATCTCATGCATTCCTTTTGAGTCACAATGTCCCACACATACTCAATATTCTCTAATAAAATAAAAATAAAAATAAAATAAAATAAAATAATCCGCCGCTATAGATTGTCTAGCTTGTCTTCTGTTTTATAACATCATCCCTCTTTCAAGGGTCCTCATCCTAAGGACTTCTCATAGTTTGTCATATGGGTTCCTTAGGTCACCCATGTCCTGATCTTCATCCTTCAGTTCCTCCAAATATTTTTTATCTTCTTTTACTCTCTGCCAATCTTTTTTGTCTTCTTCTTCATTTCACTCTTCTATTTTTCCTCTCTTGTATTTGTCTTTTTCTTCTTCTATTCCTTTCAAGAATGGATTTCTATTATACCTGGAGAACAGATTTTTCTTTTACTGTCTCCAATTCTCCTCCATTTGCTTCCAGTACTCTCTGTCATATTTCTTGTTACTCCACTCATAGAGTAACTTAACCGTATACCTCTCTGGTAGCTCTCTGCTGAACATTTTTCTATCTTCTTTGGCTTTCTGTTGTCTTACTTTTTCTTCTTTTTCTCTGCAGTACTCTCTCTCAAAATTTTCTACCAACTCCATTGTGTTTTTCAAGTTCTCTTTACTCTCCCAAGTGTCCTCCTCTGCTGTACATCCCTTCTATTATACCAAATACTTGTCCCTTCTTTGTATCTTTCTCTTGTTCATGATCTTTTTGACTTCCCATTCTTCTTCCCCTTCAATTACCACTGGTTGTGGTGTTTCCTTCTTTTGTCCCTCTACTTGCAACTGATACTGTTGTATCTGACTGACATTAACCACCAGATGTATTCTAATTGTTTTAGACAATTCCAACTCTATTGCATTGCTAGAAATAATTGCCTTCACTTTGTAAGGTTCTACAAAGTGTTCCATGAACTTCCTTATATGTCTTTCAGCCATTTGGTACTTTAAGTCTTTAGTGCTGAGTAGCACTAAGTCACCTATTCTGTATTCTTCTACCTCTCTCCTTTCTCTATCCACATACCTCTTCATATTGTCCTGTGCTTTCTGTAGCACTGCTTTTGCCTCTTCTTGTACATTTCTCATCCTTTCTGTAAACTTCTCTGCTCCTTTATACTTCCCCTTCTTTCTCATCTCAAATCTCATCCTTGGATCTTGCCCTTGATTTGCCTTAAAGGGTAATACTTTAGTTCCAGTGTGCACTTTATTATAGGCAAATTCAGCTGTACCCAACCACTCTGGTCATTGCTCTTGTCAGTGATCTATGAACATACAGAGATACTGTTCTAACTCCTGATTCATTCTTTCTGTTTGGCCATCTATCTAGGGGTAAAACACCATAGACAATTTTGTTTCAATCTCTAGTATGTGATTCAGCTCTCTCATAATATCCACCACAAACTGTAGTCTCCTATCAGAAATAATGCTATCTGATAGCCTATGTGTGTAACTTCCAAACATTATTTCTAAACAGTCATGCTAGTTTCTCTGTGCTCATTCTCTGTGTAGTAGGTACAAAGTGTGCCATTTTCATAAATCTATCCACTACTACTAAGATTGAGTCGTATTCTTGAGCTAAAGGCAACTTTGTAATGAAGTTTGTACTAATATGGGTCCATGCCTTTTCTAGAATTGAGTTCAGCATTAGCTTTCCTGCTGGTGGTTGCATTTGATTCTTATTGTATTAGCAGGCATTGCACCTCTTTACATACCGCTTCACCTCCCTAATAATCCCTAGCCACCAGAAATTCCTTGTCACCAGTTCAGCCGTCTTTCACTATCCTCCATGTCCTCCCATAGGTGTATCATGATGTAGCCTGATTACTTCCACTCTGAGCTTCTTATCTTTAGGAATGTATACCTTTCCTTCTTTTAACATCAAACTATCATGAATTACCTTTCCCTCTAAGTCAATATTTATTTTTCTTTTCTTTTCTATTTAATTATGTAATATTGTTGGATCAGTAAATAAGGACAAATAATTGGACTTGTATAAGTAGTATACACAATCTAGCAAGGACTCTAATAAGTTCTCTTTGTCAACTCTGACTTAGAGTGCAATTGAGATTAGGATTACACAATCCAAGCTAAGATCATTATACAAACCGTCCTCCTGGCACCACTCTTCATCTCTCAACATTTTTATGCCTGCTTGCTTCATTTCTTCTACTACCTTGACCACTTCATCATCTCTTGCTTTGTACTTTCTTACTTTGTCTAACAGGTCTACTCCTTCTATGATCACTTCTGCCACTCTTATCCTCTTTGCTTCCAACTACTCTTTCTTTACCAATGTCTGTTCCTTGTTATCCTTATTCACCCCAACCTTCCAATCTGGTCTTTTACTCAATCCATCTGTTTTCCCCATTTTACTTTCTGAGATGTGTTTCAATACAAAGTCAAACCTGGACAAATATAAAGCCCATTGTGCTTGTCAATAATTTAGCTTTTGGTTATTCATAAAATATTCCAGATTCTTATGATCTGTCTACACTTCAAATTTACTTTTCATTCCTTCCAAAAAGTGTCTCTATACTTCCAAGCATTGTATTACTGCCAGCATCTCCTTGTTGTATATTTTGTAATTTTGTTCTGTCTTATTTAACAACTTAGAGATATAGGCTACTAGTTTCTATATGCTGTCTTTGTATTTAATAGACAATACTCCTCCCATTGCAAAATTAGAGACATTGGCCTCCACCCTGTACTCCTTATTTAAGTCAGATGCCACTAATAGAGGTTGGCTTGTAAAGACTATTTTCAAATGCTCAAATGCATTCTGCTGCTCAACTCTCCAATTCCATTTTTCTTCTTTTCTTATTAGATTGTTCAAGGATTGGGCTATCTTAGCGAAGTTCTTTACAAATCACCTATAGTAATTGGCAAGACCCAGAAACTTAGATGTAGGCCAGTTCAGTACTCCCACCACTTTATTCTTCTCCATCTCAATCTTTCCCTGATCCATTACTACTCCCAGGAAGTTCACTTTCTGTACCTTCCAAACACATTTCTCTGGTTTCATATACAAGTCATTTTTTTCCAATCTCCTCAGCACTTCTTCTACAATTTTATCATGCCCTTCCTCTGTCTCTGTTTCTATCAACATGTTGTCCACAAATGCCACTACCCTTCCCTCATTGATCATATCTCTCAGAATTTCATTCATTATGCCTTGAAATGTGACAGGTGAGTTTGTCATCCCAAAGAACATCACTACTGGCTCATACGATCCCACATGAGTAGTAAAGACTACTTTCCACTCATCCCCTTCTTTTATCCTTATATTATTATAATCCCATCAGAGATCCATTTTAGTAAATACTCTTTTATTACCCATAGAGTCCACTAAGTCTGTAATAAGTGACAGAGAATAGTTGTTCTTGATCGTCTGCTTATTGAGTCTCCTATAGTCCATAACCATACACTTCCTTCCATCCTTCTTGCCTATAAAGAATACTGGCGATGTCTGAGGCAATTTTGAAGGTCTAATATATCCCTTCTTGAGATGCTCATCAATAAAATTTTGTACTTTCTCTTTTTTATTTCTAGAAAGAGGGTATACTCTTGCTTTACTTACTCTGAAGTCATCTCTGAGATTGATTGCATGATCCCATACCTTTCTAACCAGCATCCTTTCAGACTCCACCTTCCCAAACACTTTCAACCACTTATGAAACCTTTTAGGCACTATTTTCTCTACCTTTCTATGATCTGCTTCCATCTCTTCCTCTCTTCCCCAATCCTCCTTTTCATCCACTGTCCATCTTACAATTTTCTTCTTGTCCTCTCTTATCTCTCTCTTTTTCTTTATATTCACTGCTTTTCCACACAGTAGTGAACATCTTGTCATTCTCACTTCTCCCTTTTCCCAATCTATCTCTGGATTATGGGCCACCAACTATGGCATCCCTAAGATGATATTCGTTTTTTCTAGTTTGCACACATCCATTCAAACTTTCTCTACATGTCCTTTATAGAATATGTTCACTTTTACTTCATGAGTGATCGCACCTCCACTATTGCCAGTTCCATCCATATTTCTCACTTGTATTAGCTGTTTTAACTTAATCAGTCTATATCCTTCCTTCTTGGCTAAACTTCTACTTACAAACATTCCCGTTGCTCCACTATCAAGCAATGCTTTTACTGTTCTTCTTTCATGAGTATCTATTCTCTCAATACCCACATTCATCCATACTTCTTGTAGAGGCTTGAATGTTCATCTCACATCTCTTGTTTCTCTCTTTTGCATTATCTTCTGACTGACAGTTCCTGCCACTTTCTCCAGATCAGTGATTCCAGCCCCCCCTTTCTGGACCCTAGGCACTGATTGTTCTGCCTTTCCACCCCAATTCCACCATAGCACTTTCTTTCCTGTTCTATAGAGTGGACAGAAAGTTTTTCCTTTCTTATTTCTCTCTATATTGCCTCCTATCACTGTGTCTCTACCTTCACATGCACCACACTTCACTCTTTCTGCTCTTTCACTCACTGCTTCCTCCTCTCTCCAGTTCCATGCTTCCTTGCAACTTCTACACCACATGTTGCACAACTGCTCCTTACTCAGAAAACCTTGTTCCCTGTTCTCCTGAGTCTTCATCCCCTTGTAGTTATATCCCCTACATTCTACAAGTGTCATAACCTTCCACTTTGTTGTCTATTCTTCCATGCTCATTCTTGCTTGGAGACAGCCCCTTCACCCTGCAATACTGTTTTATTTTCTCCTATACTCCTCACAGAGGTGCTACCTCTTCTCTCCTCCTCTCGTTTTCTTTTGGACACTCCCACTTCTTGTGTCTCCTCTCTCCACACTTAAAACATCATAGCTTCTCCTCCACAACTTCCTGTTTCCTCACCTCCTTTACTTCACACTGTATTACATAGCTCTTCAATACTTCAAATCTATTCTCTTCCTCTGTTTTCTTCTTCTATTCCTCTTCTCTTCTACAGTTCTGAGTGAGGTGCCCAAACTTTCTATATTATCTATACAGTTTCCTTTCTCTTTCTTCCAATTCTGTCCTTAACTTGGCAAGGGCACATCTTTGGTTGAGCATGTCGCTCATGAGGTTGTTATATTAGTCTAGCAATATAGCGTTATATTCTGGACAGATATTGTATGTATATATGTAAAAAAAAAAGAAATTATATTTGTTGAGAGACTCATCATATTCTTCTTCTATCTCACTTGTACGTCTGCTGGAGCATGCAATCTTCACCTAGCCAGGTACCTACTGCCTTATTGACTACTGCTCTAATACTAGGGTAGACTATCACTTCACGGAGAAGATCCCTACTCTAAGTAGCCTCCTAAAGAGCAACTACTATTTCTCTGCATAGACTGATCACAATAGACCAGTAGCACAAAGTAGATATGATGAAAGAAATACAAGTATTCTACAATGCTCACTCAATTGTAAGGTCTGGTCTGGGCTAGTATCTGAGTTTGGTCCTAACTGTCTACCTTTAGGGTATAAACTTCCCAGTCAGTTCACTTAAGCCTGTGGCCCAGCTATGAGGAAGTTGGGATTGGTCTGAGATGACTGCATACCAAAAGAGCAATGAGAGTAAAGTTGGACAAGGATTGAGGTGATTGGTGTTCTAGAAGTGAAAACAAGTTCTAGTATAATGACTGTTAGTTGTGGTAACTTCAGATTACACTCTAAGTTAGAGTTGACAAAGAAAACTTATTAGAGTTCCTACTAATTGGTTTAGCTATTTATATATGAACATATGTTTATAAGTATTTGTCTATCTAATTTATCTCGTGCATCTCTTTTGAGTCACAATGTTCTATATACACTCAATATTATCTAATAAAAGAAAAAGAAAAAGAAATAAAATAATCTGCTGTTGTGGATTGTCTAGCTTACCTTTTGTTTTATAACATACATTATCTAAAGTTTCTACTCTCTTACTTTTTATTCTTTTCTCCTCTTTTCTTCTTTAGTATTATTTAAGTAAATACTATATATCTGTTATAGCCTGTCTATATGCTTCATGTAATAAATTAATGATTTAAAATAAAATAAAATAATAGTCTAAACTCTATATATAACTTTTATTTCTGTTATAAATTGCTACTTTCTCTAAGTTAATATTTATTTTTATTTAATTTCAGATTTATAAATATGTACAAACAAACAAATGTGTATAAGTAGTATAGAACAAACTAGCAAGAACTTTAATAAGTTTTCTTTATTAACTTTGACTTAGAGTATGATTTTAAGTTATTTCAACTGATGATTACTATACTTATTAAGTTAAAAGCAAGTTAGAAGGAAGAGAGAAGAAATTATGCAGATGTTATTAAGTAAGATAATAAGTTGTAATGTTTAAAAAGTGAGAAGACAAATAGTAGAAAAATAAGAAGTACAGTGCTTTAATTGTTAGAGAATAAAATACAAGTAGGTTTATTAGAGTAAACAAAGAAAACTCATTAGAGTTTCCAATCATTTAATATATACTACTTATATAATATATCTATTTGTATATGTTATAAAAGTTCCACTTCATTTGTTGACTCACTTCTTTTGTATTTGGTATTTTTTTCTTATATATCTGAAAATAAAATAAAATAAGAATAAATAATAACTTAAAAGAATAGCAATTTATAACACTACTTTCCTCTCAAAGGTCCTCATTCCAAGGACTTTTTCTTTATAGTATGGAAATAACTACTGGACTACTTACATAGTGTCATGGAAAAAAGAAAAAGTTAACAAAGAGTATGTTTCAGTATTTTTTTATTATTCTTTATTCTTTCAAATTGCATTTAATTGATTATTAATTATATAATTACTACTTTCAAGCTTTATTATTTTAATGTCTTAGGCCTTTTTTTTTCTTTTTTTTTTTAGTATTATAATGTAATGAGAAAAATTATATAATCTAAAGTACTTCTAAATCATTGCTTCTTTAACTCTTACCTCCATCACGATATGGAAGCACCCGAGTTAAACTTTGCGAATACAATGACTGAGACTTCAAGAAACCCGTACAAGAATTGAATCAACCCCGAAAGACCTCCAGACACCACCGTTAACATACAACGGGGTCGAAACACCATAAGAAACAACTTTAGCATGCCTCACAGTCATTCTACATCAACCATGGATTCCTCCCCCCTATCTGAAATGGATTACACCAAAAGAGTGGCTACTCTGAACAACTGAATGGACATCGAAATGTTCAATCCAGTTGGAGAGGGCACAAGAAATTGTACATCCCAACAAATGCAAGATGACCATAAGGCAGCGCTCACCACCTCATGCCAAAATAACTCATCTACTTTACCAGTCCCCCTGTCTACCATCCCATACAAAGCCAATGCCCCGGCCGACCCTAATTTATGGGACGGCTATTTTGGCGCAACCTCGTTATTTGGCACGAACGAATTTCTTCTGAATGATGCCCAGAATATCTTATTGTCCTTAATATGCATAGCTGAGTTTGTTAAACAAAGAAACATAACCAACCGTGATGGAAACAAAATCACTCAAATTGATTCTTTTGGAGAAGCAGTGCTCACTTTCATCCAGGCCATATACGAAGCAGGTTAGGACAAGCTAAACTCGGCCAACAACATCTCTCTCAGGTAAAATATCCAAACGCAATTTGCAATAGCGGGTCCTCCAAGCAATGACAAAGGTAAAAGAAATCTGGTAGCAAAAGTTCCCCCTCCTATTCCTACATGCCTCCCCAAAAAACAAATTGAGGAAGCTAAAAAACGCTGGGAAAAAAGGAAGATAAACAATAAATCCACCAAATCTTTTGCACAGGCCGCATCACTAGCTTCGGACATCCTCAAACTCAGAGATGCCTTTCCAGCACTACCTAACAAGAAAATCATCAAAATTCACAATGCCACGCTCAACAAGGAACCCATCAAAGGCAGGAAAATACAGTCTACTACTAAGGGTCCATCCAGGAAACAAGCTATCGTCCCAATCCCTTCGTTACAAGCTAATATCATTATGAACAATGCAGGTTTTCATGTCAGCTCCATCAACAGTCAGCTAAAGGGGATCAAATCAACTCTCTGGGTAGAATTCATTCAATCAACATCTGAAGGTATAATCATCACCACCAACAATGTACTAGTGGCAAGCGATCTCTCAACAATGGAGAGATATATAAAATCCATTGAAGATATCAATCAGAGGGATGTTCTAACTCCCAGACTCCCACAATCAAAATTGTACTTAAAGATTATAGGCATTCTCTTCACACAGCCGAGCGGTCTCGCGTTAACTGGCAATGATATAGCTAATTACTTGAAAAACAGTGATCTATTTGAGGACATTTCATTAGCAGCCAAACCACATGTCATCAAAGCATCACCCAAGTTGGACATGGCCATCATTTGAATAGATATATGGGACTCACAGAGCGGCTCCAAAGCAAAAATACTAATCAACCATTTGTTCAACTATGGGAGATGTATCGCTACTATTAGAGGAACGAACATGAATCTAAGAGTTCCTCAATGTCACAATTGTTGGAAGTGGGACCATGCCACTTTCGCATGCAAATCTCATGGTTCCAGATGTCAAAAATGCAGCGGCCCTCATAAGATCGAAAATCACAGAGACATGATCTGGTGCTGCAAGGTAAACTTCAAAACAAACCCTCCACAACTCGAAACCAAACAAGGAGAACTATGCCTCCACACATTCAAATGTATAAACTGTAAAGGTGAACACTCAGCTGACGACAATAAGTGCCCGTATTGGAAACATAGATTTAATTGTGAATGACATACAAAGAAAGCTCAAGAGGCCAGAGAAATCAGGGCCAACTTAATTCATCTGGGTGTAGGCAGTGGAAAAAATTTATGATTAAACACAATTTAAAAATCTTTTCGCAGAATGTAAGGAAAAATAAAACGCTCACAGATATAATTTTAGAAATACAAAAAAACATCTCAGACATTATTTTCATTCAAGAGCCTCCTCGGTCCCTATTAAGACAAGTCCTTAGTCACACAAATCCTGAAGGTGATTCATACTATGGCACTCCAAATCACCCAGACTGGTCATTATTCATACAAAATAATGGCAATATTGAAAACTACCCCAGGGTCGCAACATACATTAACAAAAGACTTTCGAGAATGAGGTTCTCCCTCAGAAAAGATCTTATAAATCATTGGGATATCAATGTCATCGACTTTCACAACGGACAAGATGTCAACTTCATCATCAACATATACTCAGATAGCAATCAAACAGCTCTACAAGTATTACGAAACAACACAAGAAACATTGGAATCACAATAATCATGACAGGTGACTTTAACATTAGAGATAGCGACTGGGACCCAAACATCCAGTACCATTCTATTCATATGGAAGATCTTATATCCATAGTTGACAGCCTAAACCTCAAACTCGCTACGCCTGCAAACCCAGGACCTACTAGATATGCGGACAATCAATGGGACTCCAACTCTGTTCTCGACCTCATGTTTATAAACCCAAATAACTTGGGCTTCAATAAACACACTCTAAACCCAGATATTTGCTTACCATCTGACCATGTTTCCCTTATCATAGAAGTAGGCATAAAAGGAGAGAACATTGATTGCACTTTCCAAGCCATAAAAAAGGATAGCAAAGAAGAAAAAGCATTTATCAGAGATATATTAAAAGGCATAAGAAACATCGATACTTCTGAGCTAAAAAACCAGATGGACATACAAAGGTGTGCCAACACTCTCTCCACAACCTTCAAAGATGCGTGGACCACACACTCGTCGACCAAAAGAATTACTAAACACTCCAAGGAGTGGTGGAATGAACAGTGTACTGTATGCATTAACAAGTATCATGAAACAGGTGACATCAACAACTGGAAAGCCTTCAAATCAGCCATTTGTAACGCCAAAAGATTATTCTTTGACCAGAAAATCCAAGAAATTGCGATGACCAACAAGAGACCGTGGGACCTCATGAATTGGGTAAGAAAAAAAAATCTACCTGCTATCAAAGCAATCTACCATGAAGGACAACCATGCAATAACCTCGAGGCACTATGGAATGCGCTTCATAATTCATATAACTCAGTTGAGAACAGGTCTATCAAAACGAGGTTTCTAAACAAAATTGACCAGTGTGACAACATAGAGTGGCTGCCTTTCACAGGTCAAGAATTCAAAGATGCTATAGCTAAGTGCTCAAACGTCTCATCCCCTGGTCCTGATCATATTATATGAAGACATCTCAAACCTTTAATTTCAGATAATACATGCCTAGGTAAGATTGTAAACATTGCTAACGCATGTATCACTGTAGGTTATTGGCCTAATCAATTCAAAGAATCAACATTGGTCGTCATTCTGAAACCTAACAAAGTGTCCTATAACACACCCAAAGCCTTTAGACCAATCGTCTTGCTCAATACCATAGGCAAACTTATTGAGAAAGTCATCAGCCATTGGCTCCAATTCCACTTATCAGCCAATGGATTTCTCAACCCTAACCAACTAGGAGGCATTAGACAACGATTGACTATTGATGCTGGAATATATCTTACTCACCTCATATGCACAGGTTGGGCTAAAGAGTGTCACACAAGTGTTATAGCCTTTGACATAGCACAGTTCTTCCTATCACTTAATCATGACTTTCTTTCCTCATGTCTTACTAAAGCTGGTCTAAATGCTAATGTTTTGGAATTTTTCAGAAGTTATCATTCCAACAGGTCCACCACGTATGCATAGAACAACTTTACATTACAGAAATTTGCTACAAGCATAGGTGTCAGTCAAGGATCTGCCCTTTCCCCCATCTTGTCTGCTATCTATCTTGCTCTAATCATAAAAACATTCAAAAAAAGAATAAAAAATCTAAAAGAAGAAATTCATACGGACATCCTTTCTTTTGTTGACGATGGTCTTTTAATTTCTCAGGAGAAGAGTTATGAACTATCTTCTGTATTTCTCCTTAGTAGTTACAACATGATATCCAAAATCTTCTCAGACGTGGGACTCGTCTTGGAACACAACAAGTCAGAAGTCTTTCACTTCACACGAGCCCGTAATCCTCCAAACCCCTCTATTGACCTCACTTCGGTCAGAGGACCCATACTCCATCCGAAACCTATCTGGAGGTACTTAGGATTCTTTTTTAACAGAAAACTCAACTTCCACCAACATGTACACTACTATACGACTAAGTGTCTCTCGACCCTTAGTGCTATGAAGATACTGGACAACTCAGCAAGAGGTCTCCTACCTACGCAAAAACGCCTCCTCTATAGAACATGCATCTTTCCAATAGCCTTATACGGATTCCAACTGTGGTTCTTCAAGGGCGCACCAACAGTTAAAAACATTATGGAATTAAAGAAAATGCAATGTAGGGCGGCTCTATGGATCACTAGGGCTTTTCGTATATCTCCGTTAGAGGGGGTTAAAGCTATAGCTGGCCTTGTCCCTATAAACCTTCACCTCTGAAAGCTCAATGGTCACCATCATCTCAGATATGCTACCATTCCTCCATCACACACCATCAACACCCTTCTCAATAAGCACCAAAGCAGAAATCAAAACCAACACAAATTTGCGCTAGCAAATCTCACCAGCAAGCAAAAATTGAAGCTGAAAAGTCCTATCAAAGACATCAGTAAAAGACTCAATGAAATTAAGGATGAGTTTGATCCCTTTCACACTATTTTTTATCCTGGCTTGCGATTAGTAGATCATTTCTCTGATAGAATAGTTTTTCATTCTCTCGAGTTATCTGACGATGAAGGTCTTTTCATCCACTCATCGAAACTCAATTTGGCATTCGAAAAAACACAGAAATCACCCAAGAACATTGCAATCATTGCAGATGGTAGTGTCAAATCATCAGGATCAACCACAGCCATTGCTCACATCTGGAGGGATAATAAAGTCATTGCTCGACTCAAAGCACACACATATAACGTTACTCCACTGGAAGCCGAACTAATGGCCATACACATTGGCCTTTGAAAACTCTGAAGCACACCAAATCCTTGTCATTACAGACACACTTGAAGCGGGAAGAAAAATTATCTCTTCAGGCGATCAACAACTTTAGAAATCCATCATTCCTATAGCGGGGAAAATATGAAGCTTCCTTGATAAAGATGGTCATAATGCTATATACTTCTGGTACTGCCCCAACAAACTAGAGTGGCCTAGACACATTCTAGTCAACGAAGAAGCCAAGTCTTCCCATACTCTGCCTACTCTCCCAGAAAAAAACTCATTCTTACTTAGCAAAAGGAAAGAGTGCAACCTCTTACTCGAATCATGGCAAAAATCATTCAAGGATAGCAAAAAGAAAGAACAATTATTCCTTGAATTTGAAGATGATAATGAGAGAGTCATCAAACCAACATATGCCAAAGGAGGGTCGTGGCTATCACACATAGGAATCTCAAATTCTGTATGCGCAAGATTCACCCATATGATGCTCAAGCATGCACCTATAGGAGAGTATTGGCAAAGATTCTTTTCTAACACACTGGTTCAGTGCCCCTGCAGGGAAGCTGACATCGAAACCAGAGAATATATTTTCATGCAATGCAGGCAATACAAGGCTTTATTATACCCTAGAGATATACGCTTATCAAACTTCATGGAGTTTATCATTAGCAACCCAACATCATTCTGTTTTAACAATGGCTAAAAGCTGGCTTAGGTATCCGCCAAGATACATACATGTCACCTAAATGAGCTTGGTCTTTCCAAATTCCATTTCCTCTTCTTATCTTTTCTCTACTTTCTTTCTCTTTCATTTTCTAGTATTTAGTTTGTTGGTAACATATTTAAGTAGATACAGTGTGTCTACCACAGCTTGCTTACACGCTCTGTGTAATAAATCATTGATTTAAAAAAAAAAAAAAAAAGTACTTCTAGATAATAATAATTATTTTTTTTACTCACTGACTTTTAGACAATTTCATTAACAACAACTTTTCTTCTTTAAACTCATTAATTTTTTCACAAATTAAAATCTACTGTAAAAAAATAATTGTTTATTTTCTTACTTTTATATAACCACATCTAACAAAATACAGTCAGAAAACAATCTCAGTGCAAGCTCCTTGAAAACTTGAGCACATACATATACAAGAGAAAAATCTTGAACATTAACAAACATTATAAGGTCCAAAAAAACAGCTAAAAACAATAATAAGTCTAAAGAACCTCAGATTAAAAAAGAAATTTTATGAGAACACATATAAAAAAACTACTGAATTATACAAAAAACATAATCAATATAGAATATTTACCTATGTTGACATTAACAATAACTAGAGTCTTAGAAATATCAGTTCCAAAGTCAAGATAAGCCTCTGACTTTGATTGACAAAATTCTAAAGATTTAAAGGAATTTCTAAAAGAATTTGAGAAATTAGTAGAACAATATAGGTTAATGAAGAAAAAAAGACAAAGATGATAGTAAAATATATAGATCAAAAAATGAAGAAGTTCTGAAAATGGTTAGAAAGATATAGTCATAATTATAAAACATTAAAGAGAAAAACTATAAAAGCATACTCAAAAACACTTTTTAAAAATAAGCTAATAGTAGCTCAACTAGTCAAGCTAGTCAAGAAGTCAGTAAAGAATGTTGTTGAAGATAAAAAAGACTTTGACACTTATTACTATAAGTTTTAGATTGTGGTCACTGACCTTATAAAAGCAAAATTTTTGGAAAAAACTCCTCTACAAGCTTTATTATATAGTTAGTAATTGTTTGAAGGTACAAAATACAGCATTCAAGAGCAATCAGGTCCTAGTTATAGAAAAGGCAATAGAAATAGAAAGATTTGTATTAAAAAAAACAATAGCAAGAAGAAGATAGAAACAAATAGTAAAAAGAGAAAAAAAAAAAAAAAAAAAAAAAAAGAAAAAAAAAAAAAAAAAAAAAAAAAAAAAAAAAAAAAAAAAAAAAAAAAAAAAAAAAAAAAAAAAAAAAAAAAAAAA
>Ga0153967_100189_pt1 | contig 37953 bp, 38 predicted proteins | sample TSFL051MetaG_FD_104688 | JGI IMG/M metagenome (GOLD analysis project Ga0153967, IMG submission 104688) | Attine ant fungus gardens microbial communities from Florida, USA - TSFL051 MetaG | ecosystem: Host-associated > Fungi > Mycelium > Unclassified | place: USA: Florida, Paynes | collected...
CAGCTCTAGAGCAACAAAGGGCAAAGATAAGGGTTCTTCTTTTTGCGCCTCTCTGTGCTACTAGAGTATTATATTAGTATTACAAAGCACAGAATGCAACAAACAAGATAAGAAAGAAATCCTCCAGATTACTCAAAAAGACAAGTAGAATGAGTCGAGTCCACATCCAATCACACAACAGCTGCTCTCCGTACTCCCTGTCCATTTTCTACTAACTTTCTTTATCTCGTTGGCTGATCTTGAGCCTATTCTAAGTGTTCTAGAGTACTCAAGAGGTTTTTTGGACATTGGTCCAACTACTCTCGAGTATGTCTTTATCGTCGATACTACTCCTCTCTACTTCCAACTCTCCTGATTTCTCTTCTAAACCTTTCTCTACTCTCTCCTCTGCTTCCTGTGCATATCTCTTAGGTCCTTCTTCTTCTTATCCCTTCTCAATGACATTCGGCATATTCTTATCTTGTTTTTCTATATTTGGACTGCTAATCAGGACTAATGCATAGCCTCTGATGGTATTTCTATTATAAACCAGGGGTTAGCTATTGGGTAATGTCATTATCAAGAAAAATGCTTCTAAGGTTGAGTTTGCTCTCAAGAGCACTTCTAGGGGGGAGTCTGTTTTATAGATGTGATATGAGACCATCTAGAAAGTGTTATGAGGTACTGATAGTGGTAATCGCAGCCACTATTCCACTACTTGGATAGTGTTCTCAAGTACATGACTGAACTCCTAATGACTATGTCTGGGGAGCCGACTCTCTTTCAAGAGCTATTTATTATGATTATTAGGTTCTAAATGTTATTTATATTGCCAAAATTAATTGTCCAGCATGACACCAGTTAGTTCACTTAAGCCTGTGGCCTAGCTATGAGGAGGTTAGGAGTGATCTGTAATGACAAGCAAGTTATAGCGACCATCTTATCATACTCAATGTTAGAGATAAACAAAGAGAACTTGATGGAGTCTCTTGGTGGATTGTACTACCTACTTATACACAATTTCTATTTGTCTATGTATATACTTAAGTGACTACCAAACTTTCTAGAAGGTTCCATCAGGTGACTGATCATGTGACCAAGTCATATGATCCTATCTTATCTTATCTTATCTTCATTTCTATATTTAGAATCCTTTATCTAGTCCATCTGAGAATAACTCTCATTTTTCCCATCTCTTTAGCCATACTATTTTTGGTTTGGGCAGGCAATTTATGACATAATTGGAGTTGATCACACACTGAGGGAGTGATGAGAATATAGTTTGACAAGGATTGAGGCAATCAGTGTCTGGTAGTGGAAACGAGTTCTAGTATAAGGCTTCAAGTTGTGGTTGCAATAACCCTAACCTAAATCCCATTCTATGTTAGAGTAGACAAAGAGAACTCGTTAGAGTCCTTGCTAGATTCTGTATGCTACTTATACATGTTCTATTATGTGTCCTTATTTACTAATGCATATGTATTGCATAATTAAAAGAAAATAAAAATAAAAAGAAAATAAATATTGACTTAGAGAAAATGGCAGTTCATGACACCTTATATCTGATTAGATATTACTTAAGTAATTACCTTCTAACTCAGTCCTAGGACCTCAGACCCTGTGCAATGTGATCACAGGATTGGAGATGCAATTTAACAAAAGTATATATATATGGTAGTATGCTCTTCAAGAACCTCATCCTAATCTTTGAGGATTCTCCTGGAGGTGAGTTATAATCTACCCTAATACTGTAGTAATCTAAGGATTCTTCTAGAGGTGAGTTGTAATCTGAGGATTTTCCTAGAACCTCCCCCTATAGTTGCCCTTACATCTCCAGTCTGAGGATTAGACCTCAGACTTAACAACATTTTTTGTTACTTATTCTATCTTGCTTCCAAGCCTTTGAGAATTATCACTCTTCAATCACAAATCAAGTAAGTAACCATTTGTGATACTGTAATAGTGTTTAGTAGGGCATATACCTTATCTATAATGAGGGTCTCTGTGATGGCAGGGGATTGAGTTAGAGTTAGTATATTTTGAACACTTACCCTGGCTTCTAATAAGCTCCTGAGAAGAAGAGTTCTCAGTGATGTGAGTATGTCTGTTAGCTAGAAGACTAGATGTAGGGGTACTGTTATTGTTAGATTGTTCAAAATATTCATTCTTATCCATTTTATTAGCCCAATTCTTAAAAAGGTAGTCATGTCTGAGATATTTTGAGTTTCTTAGTAGGATGGATAGTAGAGGGTTGTCTGGGTTCTCATGGGGGTTGCTACTGTACACAGAGAAAGCAGGATGTCATGTTAGTGGACTTAGTATTGAAATTGGGGTTCTGTTTCCTAGAGGTATATTATGTGGGTTTTTTTCACTAGATGTATCTCCAGCACTGAACACAACTATATCCTTGTATGTGAATTTTGTATTGATGATGGTTTGTGTAAAAGAAATGCACTTAGTCATTAGAAGAGTAACTACAGTATAAGTAATAGCTGTTATATATATGCTTTTTTTTAATTCATAAATTTATAATGCAGTACTCAATTGCAGTCTGTGGTAAGTACCTAGTATCCTACAATACACTGAAAGAGGAAAAAAGAAAATATTTAGCTGAGACAGAGAAAATAAAGAACTATGACAGTCCTCAATTGCATGCTAAAGAATTTGTGGGAATGAATAGGAAGTGTGTAAGGATTTAGACTTTGGGTTGTGTAACCCTAACCTTCTAGTTATGATTTGTTAAATAAGAGAGTGTCTGTCACCGGAAGAAAGCTTGGCAAAACATCCTTTTCTATAATTTTTCTTATCTATATTCATCTTGATTCTAATTCTTCGTAGACTTCCCAAGATTAGTTTTGGCTTGGATCTGACACAATGTATGACTTTTTTAAAGAAGAGAAATGCTGGGTAAAAGATATAGGCTTCATGAAATAGAGTGATTAGATTGTGATATGTGATCTGAGTTTGTTTAAGGTTTAGGCAATGGGACCCATAACCTTTTGTAGTTATGGAATATAGATCGTTGATTGACACCTGTAAAGCAATCCAACTCAGCCTGACAAGAACAGAACTGAGGGCAGAACTACTCTAGCAGTGTAAAGTCATCTGCTTACTAAGCCAGTAAAAAGATAATATTTAAAAAAACAAATATGAAGGAGACAGTATCTGAGGCGCATCCACAACAGGCCAGGAGAGTAGATGTGATTTAGGTGAACACTATTCGGAATTGGTAAAGGTTGGAGCATGTGCCAAATCAACCATCAACATCAAAGTAGTTAAAAATGTAATTCATATTTCTTAAAGGCAGCAATTACCAGGAAATATGCCTACTTCATATCATCCCATAAATTTGGTCTCAACTGGACATACAATCCCCACATCTATCACAGCCCTCTCTTTTGATCCAGTCTCGGATATTCTATGGGCAGGCGCCAACAACGGAGTTGTAACAGCGATTTATAGTTCTCGCGGCTATCGTGGGGTCTTTTTTCCTGTGGGTGGCAATCTTGCAGTGAATAAAATTTCTGCCGGAGACAACTATGTACGAGCTCTCGGTTTAGCCAGCGATGGGCTGGGATCGTGGGCGAAAGGAGGTATGAATAAATGGTTCTATCGGTATGTACAGACCTTTCTTGTAAGGAGTACACGTTCAGTGTGTTAGGTCCCCAACAGCGGTTACCACCTTCTCGGACACCCTTAATTCTTCTCACTCACTTGTGCTATCGACTTCAGATTCAGAATTGCTTTTTCTGAACTCCATGACGGGAAATGTCGTGCGCAAAGTGCCAGCGTCATCCGCCATAACTCACCTTCAGTTTTCGTCCTCAGTTCTCATATCCGGGACCGTGGACGGATTTCTTTATCTTTACGATCCAAGGACTGGTATGGCTCGTGTGGGCACAGAGCACGACGCAGTGAAAGCCCATCAATGTTCAATCCAAGGCCTTCAGACGTCAGGAAACCTGATATTTACTATCGGACACTCGGAAAGGTAAACATTTTATTCTGTAATATTTTTTTCACTCTTTGATTTTTTTGCAGGCAATCCCGACCTTTTCCTGATCCTTTAGTCAAGGTTTACGATGTTCGTACTATGCGTACTCTACCCCCAATACCATTTTCCTTCAACCCTGCTTTTATCCACGTTCTTCCGAAACGGTCCTCCAGTATAGCAGTGGTGTCAAATCAAGGTCTCATTCATATCATGGACACATCTCACCTCAGCGCTCCCAATGAGTTCCATCAAGTATGCCACTCCGAGCGCCCACAATTATTTGATTCCCTGATTCCTCATAGTTGAATGTTACCTCCTATGTCACATCGATGTCGATATCGCCAACTGGAACGTATATGGCCCTGGGGGATGCAGATGGCGCGATCCATCTCCTGTCGCAAGCAGAAGAAGATATGCCTTTTAATGGCTTTGACGGTCAATCTATAACATGGATTGACGGTCCATTGGCACCCCCAGAAATTGAGTGGACTGATTCAACGTGAGTTCATTGTTTCATTTCCTTGACAGTGCTCATGCAATATCAGTCCTCTGAACTCCATCGGGTGCCCATACTTTGATTCTCAGTTGTTTTCGGCTCGGACCCCCCTCTTTACTTCATTGAGCCCTAGCTATCCACCTCCACCGATTATTCCATCTCAAATCCTTGACACCATGAAGACCAACGACAATGTGGCCTATGCTGCAATGCCGAAGGAATTAAAAGGTCGCCGGAATACCGCGATGACTGTAGCTCGAAAGTCAAACGGACGTTTTAGAAGCGGACAAACCCGACAGAATGATGTGAGTTGAGTGTTTTCTACCATGAGGAGCCTCACAGAAAGATTACTAGAATCTGGATAATCCTTTCCACAACGTCGTTGAAGATGTACCCGTGATGTACCGTAAAGTTGAGATTGAATACTCGAAATTTGGAGTTGAAGATTTCGACTTTGGGTATGTACTCAATTATTTGATGAAGGAGAAGAGGTTTACGAATATCCAGCTTTTACAACAAGACACCATATAGCGGTCTGGAAACACACATCCTCAATTCCTATACAAATTCGGTTGTACAAGGAATGCACTACCTATTACCTATCCGACGTCTTGCCAAATCACACATCACCACCAATTGTCTGAGAGAGAACTGTCTCTTTTGTGAGCTCGGATTCGTCGTGCGGATGTTAGAAGATGCACGCGGAACGAATTGTCAGACGAGCAATTTCTGCAAAGTTGTTGGGGTTCTCGCTCAGAGTGCGTCTCTCTACTTTTGCGCAACTCTCAGCTGAGGTTCTCCAAGCGGTCAATGCTATTGAACTCGTCGACTATGGTAGGGAATCCATCGACGTAGACTATGCTCACAAGATACAAGTCTTCAATCGTTTCCTCATCGATCACCTGAGCACTGAGGGTAATTCATCGTCATCAAATCCCATCATTGTTAAGCGGTTCCTGCTGTGTGCCTCTGAAGATACTTTCGTATCTCCTCCTATCACTCAACTGATGGGTTTGGACGGAAAGAGTGTCGTCACCTGCATGAGTTGCAAACACACACGGGAGAAAGAAGGTATCACTCACATCATCGACTTGATGTATCCTCGCAAGGTACTTTGCCAGCCACACATTATCATTCGTTAGACTTACAAGCTTGAAAGATGAACAACGAACAACGAACTGTTCCTGAATTTACTGCAGTACTCAGAAATTCCATTCTTCGGAACATTTCGCATAAGGCTACTTGTCCCGCATGTAAACTCCTCACCACCTTCACCTCCAAACGTTATATATCTTCACGAGATCTGCCACCTATATTAGTTGTCAATGCTAATGTCTACAATGACGAAACATGGGAGTTCTGGCAAGACAACAGGAGTAAAACATTTCTTCAGCCACAAGTCGACCTTCATGGTCATGTTGAAGGTGCAGACGATCCTGAAGTAGCATCTTACATTCTCCGGGTATGTGCTTTCATCCAGGAAGATCTCTTTCTTTTGACCAAATTTGTGGTCCAGGCAATTGTTATCCAAGTAAAAGCCAAGAGCAAACCCTCGCATCTGGTAGCCATTGTGAAGGGTATTTCAAGTTATCAAGCCTAGTTCTAGATTACTCATGCTGGTTCTAGTTCCCGAGGCTGAAAGAGGGGCAGACTCGACAAGCCCGTGGTTTCTCTTCAATGATTTTGTCGTAAATAATATCTCCGAAGACGAAGCTCTGAGCTTTCCGGACCGTTGGAAGGTGGGTGGCGGCTTGTTTATTGGAACAAAAAGCTGACTCTTGTAAACGTTTCTTCGTAAGGTCCCCGCTATCGTTTATCTTGAAAGATCTAATTTGCAGTCTACTGTTGACTTTAGCCAAGTTCCTGCCAATCTCGACCCTTCAATCCTTTACCAAGATACTTCAATTGCCTTGTTTGTTTCTCCTCTAATCACTCTTTACTTTCCTCAAAATGCAGCAGACACAGAGACGAAACACTTATAAAGCATGAACCTCTTCGACCAGAAGAATTGCCGACGCCTGGAACTGTAGTTGCTATTGATGCAGAATTTGTGAAGATGCAACAGGCATGCACCTCTTAAGTGCTATGCCCACCCTTCACTTACACCCATCTCAGGAAGAATCGGAGTTCCGTTCTGATGGGACCACCAGAGTCATCCGACCTGCAAGACTTAGCCTGGCGCGAGTATCTGCTCTGCGAGGGGATGCGCTGCATCAAGGGATTCCTTTCATTGACGATTATATACACACGAGTGAGATAATTGTGGACTATTTGACAGAATTCTCGGGCATCAATCGTATGTGGCGGGCTTGATACATAACTTATGATGACCTATTTGCACAGCGGGAGATTTGGATCCTGCTGTAACACGAATGTCACTCACACCATTGAAAATTGCTTATAAGAAATTGCGGCTTCTGGTTGACCGGGGTTGTATATTCGTAGGACATGGCCTTTCAAAGGACTTTCGCATAATTAGTGAGGTTTCATTGGCTTACATCAAGTCTAGAGCTCACTTTTGCAGACATCTACGTTCCTCCAGAACAAGTCATCGACACGGTTGACTTATACTTCTTGAAAACTCGTCAGCGCCGCTTATCTTTGCGCTTTCTCTCGTGGTTCGTCTTAGGAGAACATATACAGCAGGAAACGCATGATTCAATCGAGGATGCACGATCGGCCTTGAGACTTTATAATGCCTTCCAAGCATTTGAAGAGCAGGGGATCTTTGATCAAAAACTGGAGGAACTTTATAAAGAAGGGCGTCAATTTGTACGTGCCCAATAACCTTTTCTCATCGACCAGCACTCACATGAGTTCCTATGAAAGAATTTCAAACCACCTACTCTCCCAAGCCAACAAGCCAACTCTATAGCTCCTGAACATGCATCATCACCCTTACCACTGCAACCAGCACAGTATTTCAGCCAGTCAACTCCCGTCTTCAACCCGCATCTCGCACATGTCTACAGTAATGTGCACTCAATGGCCGAATTTCCCCTGCAGCGGGACCGTAGCTGGCGAAGATAGTCATTTAGTCCACAATGCAATCTATTTCTTCAGCTTTGTGTGTAAAAAGAACATGTAATATTACACCTCAATAATCACGGTCCCTGAAGTTGAGCAAAGAATTAAATGTCAAAGTCATCGTCAAGACCTTTCCTCCGCTGAAACTAGAAGAGATGTTCAGATCTATCGAACCTCAACTATTGATCACTGACTACAATTGTGGATTTTTTTGCACTTATTTTTGAGCTAGAATCTTCCATCTACATTGCGGTTTGCCGTTGACCGCATATGAATTGAGAGTAACATACTTGATCTAGAAACCCGATGAGTTGCTCCTCTGAAACACGTCCTTTAAGTTGACCAGATTGTGCCATCCTCAGAAGAATTTCTTCTATCTGTTTGGCTCTTTCTGGACTGACAAGTGCGATCCTCGATACTGTAGAGGTCATATATCTAGACTTCATTAAGAACATAGAAAGAGGAACATACAACGTTCACGAGCAGCTGTCTCAAGGACTGTCGCCATGGCGTCTCGGCGCATTTGCTCCTCCTGAGCACGCTTGTTCTCTTCCTCATTGTTTTGAGGTGTCTGGGAGCCTCTTTGGAGAGATTGTAGGGATTCCATGATATGATGCTGCGTGAAGTGGTAATCAGGAAGCTAAGCACTGCAACACTTTGACTCCGGATCAAATTAGCACTTGACTGTTCATCAAATATTGAAACCGCGGACTGTGTTCGTACACCGCATAATGAATTGTTAAAAAAAGGAAAGCATTGAACAGTCCTTGTTGTCTAATGTCATGCTACAGTTACCGGAAGGATAAGTTCAAGAGGTGCCACCCACTCCCTACCCACTCTCCGCGTTTTCCAGGTCACCAGTCATCTATGCTTCAACAGTAGCTCTTGTACCCCATGATAGACCTCCAAGAGGACAGGCAGACGAGGGAGTATGTTCTGTCATCATAGTAACTCCGAGTATGCGGCACGAGACAACACGATAGGATACCCACCTCGAAAACCACATCAAGGTTATAACCAAATATCGGGTGTTTTCTCACAACGGCCAGATAGAACCGAACATCCCATCCTCTCAGCCCTTCATTAATGATAACATCTTGTAAAGTTGGCAATGGGATGAAGCGCCTTGAAATGAAGAGCGGCCAACCAGGTAATCCTCTGTGGGTTTCGAGTTGAATCCCATGCTGAGGGATCACAAGGACGATCTCTAAGACCAATTAGTCAAGAGCATGATCTGCATATGATGTTTATACTGACCGACCAGAACCTGTCTGAGCTTTCGATAGAGTAAAACAAGTGTGATGATAACACATAGACTTGACCATTGTCGACCGTAAATCTAAGGAATTTAGGCTTGACTGGGAACTACGTCCATTATACAGAGAAGGCAAAATTACCTGTCCCATTATCAACAGGGCGGGTAAAAGCCCCCAATAAGGGGAGAATCCGGTTGCCCTCCTCACGACTCTACCTGAACCATCCTGGGCAACAAAAAAATGTTCAACACGATATTCCCGATACCCTGGATGAGTTAAGACTGAGAATTGTGGGTAACCAGGTATTGGATGTGTCAGGTGCATCAATTCTAGGACTGGCACCTTAGCTTCATAAGTGGTTCTTGGGAAGGCCCTCACCTTACATGAGTTCTAACTCTCATGTCGAGTCGCCGCTGAATTGGGATGTCAAGTCACCTGATTGTCCAGGCTAAATATCACCGGTTAACGGGAAATTGAAGTAAAGAGAACAAATGAGCTAGCTTACAGTACACCTGAGGGAGAAGAACCATTCGGCAAGGCCTTCGCTTCGAACAGGGTTTGAGAAGCATCCAGTAAACCAAGAAAATGACAACACTCAAGTAAATACAGAAGACCATCTATCAGAAGCCGATACTCCGATACCAAAGCTTGGTACCCGCTCACAGATATAATGACCATGAGAAGAGAGCATTTGACCGTTTTGAGAGAACTATACAATGTCAACCACGGGGGATTGCAAGGATCTTCGACTCACTCCTCACTGATGGGAATAAATCCAGCATCAAACCGACAAGTCTCCGCGATCCAGATCAACAAAAAGCAAAGCTGACGACAATGACAGGCATACTCTTGTGTCGTCAAGGATTGCCAGGGTCTTCCATTTTGTGTAACCGCCCCCAAATATGCGTCCGACTGAGATTCCAAATGCTTCAAGCTTTTATACCTATAGAGTACGACACCAGCAGCTCCTACATGCAACATGATTCTCCAAAGAGTCATTATGATCGATATTGGCAACTCCCTCCAAATCTTAGTTTATGTTTGAGGGATGTTGCTAGTGGAGATCTTGCATCAGCAACCTAGTGATGTCGTTTGAAATATCGGTCAAGACAAAACTCATGAAGCTTTTTGATCCGGGGGATCCTTGAGCGATCTGACTTGTACACTCAGGTGTATTATATTTAATATACATTTAAAATACCTGTCAGACGACAACTAAAAGTCAGTAAATAGAAGATTCAAAGTAAACTACCTCAGTCCCTGAAAGTGTAGATATTGATGAGAAAATCAATGATGATATAAAATCAAATCGATAATTAAATCAATATTCCTTGCTATAAGCACACTGTCCATGAATGGAGGAGATTCACAAAGCAGGGACCGCTCGAAGTGCTGAATATTGCTCACGGTACCATTCCAAAATTGATATCATCTATATGGTACAATTACGCAGATATAGTACAGTGGAACGACAACGATATGAGTAGGAAAATACAAGTCTAACAGTGTTACAATCAGAGTCTCCCTCTCCATTGCCACCATAGGATCATGGATATTATGACGGCGATTAAAGACGTAGCACTGGTGAGGTAAAAAGTAGATTGCCAACAGACAGTACCTCTACAAATGCCCTTCGCTGTGGTATGTGACTGCGAGACAAAAGCGTAGATATAGGAAAACATCGGGGTGCCCACGAAAGGGGCATACATCAGTATTCCGAAGTTGCGACCCAAGTTCTTCAATCCCCAAATAGATGATACAATGCTCGGGCTAACAGAAAGTCAGTGTATAACTCAAGTCAACAATCACAGTTCACTCACATAACGGTGAAGGTGGCACTATATCCTATCCCAATCCCGATACTGAGGGGTAAGATTATTCTTCATTTCTTCTAGTGGAAGTTGCTCGACGAACCTCAGAATCCAGATACCATCTTGGGTGGTAACTCCGAATGATGACCAGAAGAATGTGAACACCAGAAGTAACGCTGAGAATAGGAGGAAGCTGACGCGGCTGATTCGATGCTTTCTAACATGGACAATCGTCCCATTTGGAAGATAAGAAGCGATAGGCGAAACATAGTCTGCCAAAGGGCCAACAAGAATCCTAGTCAATGTATTGGCAATCGAAATTAGCTTGACTTGATGTGGTGTGTCGTCAATTGAGCTGATGAAAATTGCCTGGTCTGGCACCGTAGCAGGGAGAGCTGCAACAATGGTACCAATATTAGAAATCACCATCTCCGACTGTAGAAGCGGGTCAACATAAATATAGAAAGAGTTTCATGTAAGAGAAACTGGACTCACTGCTCCAAAAATACAAACGCAAAAAAGAATGAGAAGCCATACTTGACCTTGTCTCAAGAAACTTGGAGCAGAGTCAGTCTGGAGATGAAGTTCTGGGATATATTCGTCCTGTGAGGTCTGAGGAAGAAGCTGCAACCTTTCACTTGGAGGTAGATCACAAGGTACAGTAGGCTTGTCTTTCGAATTAAGTCCAGCTTGCCTAAACATTAAGGCGCCAACGATGTGTACAGCACCTACAGCTATGGTAAGACTAGCAGTAAATGGAACAACTTCAAGAATGCCCGTTGTATGATCCATAAACCAATTAACAGCGACATAAGTGAGGAAAAGGGGTGATAAGCCGAAAAGCGCCATGCTGATGCCCGAGGCAATGCCAGGTTGCCGTGGAAATAAACGCGTTGCAGAAAAGAGAAAAGAAAAATAACTAGGCCAAGATAAGCAAAAAATCCCGGTCAGGTCTTCACTATACATACGAGAATACAGTAGCCATTCCTGCCAGAGCGAATGAAATGGCCAGATAGGTAGCAACCGATGAACTGGCGGAGTTGGACCCAGCGACGTAAACCTGATACGAGAATGCACCGAAAGCCGAGGAATAAAGTATAGCTGCAAGAGCCGAGCAGAGAGAGGGTCCGTATTGATCGATCGCTCTTCCAGCGAGAGCCGCCAAAGGATATTGGCCCATCATGGCACTGCAACATACAAGAAGGGATGATTTTACAGAACGGGATAAGCAGTTGGGAGACTCACGCAAGAACTACTGTAGTCAGCTGAGGTTGAGTTAAATGACATTTCTCTACCAGAAATGGTGACATCAAGGGGAAAGTGAAGATTCCTCCGGAACATAAACTAAGGAGGCCAGTTTTCATCAGAGATAGTGAAGAAGTTGCCCAAAGAGACATACGCGTTGATAGCAATTGAACAACAAGCAAGCACTCTCCAGATCAAAATGGATAAAGGACGAATTGAGGACATTTTTGTATACAATACCAACAGGAGACAGTTGACTCCGCGGTAAATCAAGCTTATGTCATCGTGAACCAGCTGAAAAACCAGCTAGGCTGGGCCTGGTTAAATACTGCTTGTCCAGCTCCCCAAAACATTTCAAAATGTCTGACCAGACCACTCAAGTCAAGTTATGGGGTGGTCGTTTTACTGGCAAGACCGATCCCCTGTATATGTTTTATGACTCTGGACGATTTGGGGCTGATTTTGAATTTGCAGGATGCATACATTCAACCAATCCCTGAAGTATGACAGGCGCATACATAGTGCAGACATCAAGGGGTCAGTTGCCTACGCAAAAGCCTTGTCTCGGGTAGGCATCTTGACCGAAGGAGAAGAAAAGACGCTTATTGATGGCCTAACAGCCGTCGGCAAAGAGTGGGAGGATGGAATTGTGAGTATAAACCGAATCTCATTCCATTGGGCTCAATAAATTCCTAGTTCCAAGTAAAGGACGATGATGAGGATATCCACACTGCCAATGAACGTCGACTGACTGAATTAATCGGCCCATTGGGCGGCAAATTGCATACCGGCCGGTCTCGAAATGATCAAGTTGCAACTGACATACGATTGTGGCTTCTGGACCAAGTAGATGATATTGAACAAGGATTACGCGCTCTGATATGCGTGATGGTCGAGCGGGCTGATCAAGAGAAGGATTACCTGCTCCCAGGTTATACGCATCTCCAGGTGTGACTGGTATCATGACCCTGGTCACCAAACTTACTTTGCCTTCAGCGTGGTCAACCTATCCGTTGGTCCCATTTTGTGCTTTCCCATGCCTTGTCCTTCCGGTATGATTTGGAGCGACTACAGCAACTCAAACCCCGAATTTCCGTCTTACCTCTTGGATGTGGTGCACTCGCTGGAAATCCCTTTGCGATTGATCGTGAGTTCCTGGCCCAAGAACTTGGATTCGAAAGCATTGCGGAGAACAGTCTCTGGGGCGTCGGTGATCGTGACTTCATCATCGAGTTCCTCCAATGGTCAAGTTTGACAATGATCCACATCAGTCGAATGGCTGAAGACCTAATAGTTTATTCTACCGCTGAATTTGGATTCGTTACGCTCAGTGATGCTTACAGGTGAGCAAGGTCCATATACGAGCTAGAAACATAGACGTAATCATTTGATGTTTTAGTACTGGGTCGAGTATCATGCCACAAAAGAAAAATCCAGATTCTCTAGAACTCTTACGAGGAAAATCTGGTCGTATTTTCGGCAATGTGAGCTAAACGAAAGTTCTTTCTAGACCATGCAACTTACAGTATGCAGATGGCCGGATTTCTTATGACCTACAAAGGCTTGCCTTCCACTTACAACAAGGATCTGCAGGAAGATAAGGAGCCCCTATTCGATGCTATTGACAATATATCTGCATCCCTCAGAATCGCTGAAGGTGTCATAGCAACACTGAATGTAATTAAACACTGTGTCGCACTCGCTTCGATTTCTGATCCATTTCAGGTACACCCGGAAAAAATGCTTAAAGCACTCACCATGGACGTCCTCGCAACCGATCTAGCTGACTATCTTGTTCGCAAAGGAGTCAGTATGCTCCGAACTGAGTCTGGATTATTCTGACATCACCAACACACAGATTCCATTCCGTGAAACCCACCATATCTCTGGTCGAGCAGTCGCTCTGGCGGAGGCTCGTAAATGCCAGCTGAATGACCTAAGTTTGGAGGATTATAAGTCCCTGAGCGACAAGTTCTCGGAAGATGTACATGAGGTGTTTGACTTTGAGGCAAGCGTGGAGAGACGTGAGTCCATTGGGGGAACCAGCAATAAAACAGTAGAACGTCAGATTCATGTATTGCGGAATGTACTGTCTAACTGAGGAAATTGTAGTTGTAACTTTTTGGAAATGACATCATCAGCACGGGTGAGTGAGATTTATTCCGAAATTGCTAACTTGGTCTACAATCGTAAGTACATTAGCTGCGGTTCAGCACAAATCATTCAGAGACTGTCGCAGTCGTTCTGTCAGAAATTGCTAGAGATACGCTTACAGCGGTCTTCTGGCTATTTGTAACAGTTTGTTGCCAAGCATGAACAACCATCAATCTGACTATGCTCCTTCTTGAAACTACCGCCATTTTCACCTTATAATCTTCATTCTACCGACAGTACAGTCAATTACCATGGCAAGGGATAGGCTAGCAGCTATGAGAGTGCGTTGCGAGATATTTAGCACCAGGTACAGTTTCTGACGGTAGGCTAGGCGCAGCAGCAGGGAATGAATGCAGAGTAGTGAGTGTGCCCTGGACTTCTAGTGGTCGTCAAGCAGAATGATTTCGTGTTCTGCAGCAGCTCGTATCCGCTGCAGGCGCCCGGCGGGACTCACCAAAACCGACGGCCCAATGCCCAACATGGTCCATACTATGAAATGACAGACTTGAAGGACAGCTCAGCATATGCCGCTGCGACAACACCCGGAGACATGTCCAATTTCTATGAAGAGGTGAATATAGTTCTCCAACTCTTTTTTGACCAGCATGTAACAGGATATCAATTTACATATATAGATTGCATCGATACAAGACATGCTCAAGAGCTTTAACGAGAATGTTATTCGCGTTGGGGACCTACATTCACGATCACTAAACAACATGGATGATGTGACTGCGCAGCGAAACGCTTCACAACTTGATGAACTCATCGAGGAGACCAGCGCTCTTAGTAATCAACTCAAAAGAAGAATCAAGGCCCTCGAAGCCCAACCTGCTTCTGGGCGCGATGCACAAATACGCAGGCAGCAGGTGCGTAGAATGCTGAGAGATGACCACTGTCTGGTCCTCACGAGCAGCCGCAGACAGCCTTGGTGAAATCGAAATTCGTAGAAGCAATTCAGAATTATCAGCAGGTCGAACAGCAGTATAGGACGAGGTACAAGCAAAGGATGGAACGACAATATAAAATTGTCAAACCTGATGCTACTCCCGAGGAAGTCCGTGCCGTGGTCAATGATCCTAATAACGACCAGATTTTCAGCCAAGCGGTGAGCTAACAATTTACAACAGACAAAAACTAGTTCGTTGGGTAACGTATCTTGTAGCTCGTAGGGTCGCGATATGACCAATCACAGCGGGCATATCGCGAAGTACAAGAACGCCATGAGGAGATCAAGCGTATCGAACAGACTCTGGCAGAGCTTGCGCAGCTGTTCAATGATGTAGGTTGCATACTGATGGTCATGTGCTGGATCTCAAAAAAGATTCTAGATGAGTGTATTGGTAGAACAGCAGGGTGAAGCCATTGATGCTATTGAGGCTACTGCTGCAAACGTCGAGAAAGATGTTGAGACTGGGTGAGGATTCCATTATGCAGAGATTCTTTGGACGCTGAGGTTTTTTCTTTCAGATTGGACTACACTAATAAGGCTGTTAATTCTGCACGTTCGGCGCGCAAGAAGAGATGGATCTGCTTTTTCATAATCGTCATTGTGCTCATTATCGTGGCCATCGTGTTGGCTGTCGTCATTACCAACAATATCAAAAACACTGGGAATGCATTAGGCAATAGGAACTGATCCTGGGGTATCTTTTCCATCCTTCTATTTTCACCTAATGATGCTCATGATCTGAGTTGTCCATGTGTTTTGCCATGGGCGAAAAATCAGGAGCTCGTCTCATTATTGTATCGGACTAGGTAATCTTTCTTACATACGGATTTTTTTGTCTTTGATACCCTAAAATTTATCCGGTGTTATATATGAAAAAGATTGGCTAAACAAAGGGGCTTTGGAAGGGCCGGGCAGATGGTAGATGCTGTGCGGGAGATCGGAGACAGGCACGTGGGGGAGACATGGCTTACGCGTCGCCGCTGGTCGCTTTATAACAACGCCTTGCTCCTAGCTCCTACCACCATTTCTACTTGACTCCTACCCTGCGTTCACTGTTAGTAACCCTGCCTCTTTTCCTTGTCTCTTTCTCACCTTGCCTGTTCAGCCCCTGACAATGCCCAAGAAACGCTGCCAGTTCCAGATGAACACGGATGCTCGGTGTACTTCCTCTGCTCTCCGTGTCGCTGGCGACTGCCCACACTGCCGTGCAGCCTTTTGTAGTGTGGTAAGTGTCTATCTTTCCCTTGTCTCAGCTAATTCATCATGTTCTCCTCAGCATCGACTTCCCGAGCACCACAACTGCACTCACATGGAAGACTGCCGACAACAGGCATTCGAACGAAATAAGAGCAAGTTAGAGAGTGAGCGGACTGTGGCATCCAAGATGACTGCTGCGTAGTGTTCGTCTTTTCGGGTTTCGTCTTGTTGCGGGCATGGATATTGTCATTACATTTTATCGCTGCAATGGTAGTTTACATATAGTCGTATCATAATTCACATCTTGATTCTGATGAGAGGCTGATGAGAGGCCTGATGAGTTAGTCAGGAACTGGCGCAAGATGCTTGGGTTAATCACTCCAGAGTATGAGCTCGTTCATTGCTTGTGCAACCCTGGTGATCTATACAAACATCAACAGAGCTATCTACATAAAAAGAAAGGACGTTGCTAGGCCTCAGCAACACCTTATCGTAATCTCTCTTTCTCCGCGCTCTAGCAGGTAAGCCTCCACTGACTTCCTCTTGAACGCTGGCCTCCACATGATTCACTCATTTCTGCGACGATTACACTTGATATCGTTTTTTTTTCGGTATGAGTATTTCCCGGTAGTGTGTGAATTGAACGAGTGTTTACAACTTGAGACATTTTGGTTCTCCTTTTTGTACCATCTGATCAGCCCCTTATATTCTTCTTGTTCATGGCATGGCAGTTTTTCGGGTAAAATCTCTCCTAGAACATCTTAATACCAGCCAATCAAGAGAAATGTCGGGTGGTGAGTAGCTCTTTTTTTTGTCGATAGGTACAGGATGCTTGAAGTTGGATAGAAACTTGGCTCAATCTTGTGTTGGCTCCACCTGATAGGTTGTGTTCATACTTCTACATTCTGAGCATGGACTGAGTGCGAACAGCATTTTCAAACTCACGGCCGCATACAAGGCTGATACCTACGAAAAGAAAATCAATTTGGGTGTTGGCGCTTATCGCGATGATAATGGTAAGCCGTGGGTATTACCCGTTGTCAAGAAGGTTAGTGGTGGCGGTGGCTCGCCGGCTCGTTCATGAACTTATCATTTAGGCTACACAAATTTTGTTGAGCGACGATACTCTGGACCATGAATATTTGCCGATCTTGGGGCTTCCAGAATATACCGTTGCAGCGGCGAAGTTGATCTTGGGGTCTGATTCGCCTGCTATCCAAGAGAAACGTGTTGTCAGCGTGCAAACAATCTCGGGAACTGGTGCCAATCATTTAGGCGGCCTGTTCTTATCCAAATTCTATGGATTCAATGGGGCCAGACAGATTTACTTGAGCAAGCCCACGTGGGGTAAGTGTACTTGACGTGCCGGGCTGACGGTATAGAAACTCAATGTCATTCACATAGCTAATCACCAAGCGATTTTCCGAAATGTTGGAATTGAGCCTACTGACTATTCCTATTACGACCCCAAAACTATTGGACTCGACATAAATGGATTCATGAATGCCATTAGAACAGCGCCGGAACGCTCCGTCTTTTTACTTCATGCCTGTGCGCATAATCCCACGGGTGTTGATCCAACGCGGGAAGAGTGGAAAGTTATTGCAGATGCCATTTTGGAGCGTAATCATTATGCCTTTTTCGATTGTGCATATCAAGGATTTGCCAGTGGAGATCTTGACAACGATGCATTTGCAGTGCGTTATTTTGCCTCTCGTGGAGTGCCAATGCTTGTGTGCCAGGTGTGTTGGACTCCTCTCCACGTGGTGTGGGGGAACGTTGAATCGTGAGTTTTACAGAGTTTTGCGAAGAATGCAGGACTGTATGGTGAACGTGTTGGGGCTTTGCATGTCATCGCCCGGGATGCGGGAACGGCAGATCGAGTCCGGAGCCAGTTGTCGGTTCTTCAGCGGAGTGAAATTAGTAATCCGCCCTCACACGGAGCACGACTGGTGTGTAGTCGAGTGAGCTGAGTGTTTCTGCGCTCACGAAGGAGAATTAGATGTCCCTAATTCTAACAAATGATGAAGTGTATGGAGAGTGGAAAAGAGACATATCGACCATGGCAAGCCGAATCATTGCGATGCGGAAGGAGCTGCACAGGCTGTTGACGGAAGAACTCAAGACACCCGGTAACTGGGACCACATCATCAAACAAATTGGCATGTTCAGGTGCGTGGAGCAAGTGCGTGGGAATACTCGGCCTCTGATCGCGTCCGGCAGTTTCACGGGGATCAGCTCGGAGCAGAGCCGGGCACTGGTGGAGCAGATGCATGTTTACTTGACAAACAATGGGCGGATATCGATGGCTGGACTCAACTCTGCCAACATCAGGTACTTTGCCGTGAGTCTCGATAAAGTTGTGCGCAGCTGTTAATAGTGTTAGTATACGTCGATACGTCATTGATACACACACGTGATGGTCAGGAACCGAGCAACCGTCAATGACGTCACACCGGGTCCGGCGTTGATGGATGACGTAGCGCCTGTCCCGAGTTGAAATCTGGGTCTGCCTCTTTTGCCAGCCCCCATGGACGCTTCTGGCCAGTCCCGCCCCACCCATATTGCCCTTCCTCCCCGCCCTTTTTTTCCTCCTCCACCCTCTTCTCCCTCTCTTAACGACGATCCCAACGGCGTCCTCTCCCCTTTTCTCCCCTTCTACACTGCACCCTCCACACCCTCCGCCGACTCTCCTCTCTCTTCCCCTGCCCTCACTGACTACTTCACCCCTCCCACTTCGCCTTCTAAAGATTCCCCCACCTCCGTCGATCCTCAGCCTCCCCCCCAGTGGCCTCAGACCTCTCTTGCTGCTGCACATCCCGCAAGCAGCTATGTGTCTCCCAGCCCCTACGGTACTGACGACGTCTATCCTGGCATCCCAACGGACGTCACAAATGACTTCATACTCGACGATGGCAGTCTCACTGCCCTCGAAAAGATCTTTCTTTTCTGTCGGAGTCAACAGGTCGTTCATCGCGTCTATATCGTTAGCAACATGCCCCGCCTTCTCAAGCAAGTGGTCCCTAGTGAGGCTGTGGAATACATTTTGCCGCTTTTCCGCGAACTGGTATTGGACAAAGGTGAACATGTTGAATTTCTTTTTCTGGTTATATACCTATGCATGTACAGATGACTCCGTACAGGAAGAGTTTGGCCGTTCATTGGGGGATGTTATGTGGTGGTTCATAACTGTGAGTCATTCCCTAGTGTCATGACTCATCTTGTTAAGCGCCTCAGTCTTGCCGCGTTGTCGAAATTGTCACCGACAGGACCGCGCTCGACGATGATCGAGAAGTCTGCTCTCCTGTTCAGATTCACTACCAAACTTTTACCCCCCTCTTTGGTTCTCTCCTTCTCAGCAACAACGTCCTCGTTAGCGAGGTTGCGCGGAATTCAGTCCTTCTCATCCTAGAGCGCATTAAAAAAGCTGATGATAAGGATTCTTTGGCTCGAGGAGACCACGTTCGTGGCACCCTCCCTCCAGACAATTTATGGCAAGCTCCTACCTCAGATTATGCAATAGATGATCCAGAGATTGAAGAAGAGGAACCTGAACTTGGTTATTTTGGTCCGGATGAAAGAGCCTGTATCAAGCATGAAATCCTGGCTGCCATCGTAATTGCTCTAGGCCGCCTTGATCATCTGTCCCAGGATGGTGGCCCGGAAGACATGCCAGCGATTGGTGGACCTCGTGTTGAAGAACGGCGGTTGTGGCTACAATCCCAGTCCGGAGACGGAGTCCAGGTGGTCTTACCCGATGGATCGAAGAACGTTGAGAATGGTGTGACGACATTGACTGACCTTGAGGCTTCATCATCTAACATTACTATCAAAGAGGCCACAATTAACTCATATTTCCCAATTGTCCCTAGTTTGTATTCCACACCCTCTTCGACGTCATCAACTTCTTCATCGAGTAACTCATCATCTGGATCATCACCTACTGCTCCACCCGTTGCGGTTTCACCTTCGTCCCCATTGGCTGCTCCAGAGAATTCTATTTTACATCAATCTTCGCCTTGTGCCTCTGATGACACAGTTTGTCTGCAAGTCCCCTCAACGATTGACCATCAGCAATGTACCCCAACTTCTGACTCATCGACAATGTCTCCGCAGGCTTCTCCCCTTGAATATGATCAGATCCCTTCGTTTTTGCAGCGCGAGAAATCACGTCCACGTGAGAGCCCGCTGACCTATTCCCTAAGTCCTGGACCCACAGAGCATGGCGAGAATAGTTTTTATGATGAACAAGTTACAAGTGGACGTTGGTCCACTATGCGACTCATTGCCGCTGTAGCTTCAAACGGTAAACTATTGCACCATCTTGTATCGTTTTCTGTTTCTCAATGGATCACAGGGACTGCCGATTTGGAAACAGAGATCTACTTCATCAAAGACGTTTATCGATCAGTGCAAGATCCCGTTTTTTGGGTCAGGCGTGAAGCTGCTTTCGCAATTGGAGCACTTGCCAGAGTCGTTCCGGAAGATTTTGTCTGCAAAGACCTGGTAAGTATTCCGGATTTTGTGGCAAAAATTCTTGATTGCCGTATTTAGGTTCCTATGTTTGAGCGACTCGTAAACGACCCACACTCCGATGTTCGCCAAAATGTTCTTTTTTCTCTCCCTCCTCTTATTCAACGCCTGTCTCCTGAGCATCGCAGGAAGGTGACTCATGAGACATTAACGACACTCTGTGAAGATCCGGAGATTGATGTTCGACAAAGTGCATTGGATACACTGTCTGAGACGATTTATGCCTTTGCCAACGATCCACAGGGACCTCCAGAATTCTTGTTACGCATGTATCTCGGCCGCAAAGAAGACAAAATTGTCCGCAACGGGACCCGGCTCATTACGTTTGAGATTCCTCCTCCCTTGGAGGCATTTTACCTCGACACTAAGAGACCCTTGACCTTGGCGTTCGGTTTTCCTGCTGTCACGTTGACATTGGGTCAGGAGCGTTGGAGTGAATTGCGGGAGGCGTACCTTGACCTTGCTGCCAATCGTATGAATGACGTCAACCGTGCATTGGCTGCTGGCATGGGTGATATCGCCAAGATAATTGGACCTGAAAATACTCGCCAAGATCTCATCGAAGTTTGGTGGAAATTTATCAATTTTCCCAAGGACTCTGAAACCCGCATCCACGCAATTGAAAATATGGAGGCTCTCATCACTACTGCTGGGAAAGAGACTGGATTATCGTTTTGGGAGGGTGTCTCTAAAAATTGGGAGGCCAAAATATTTAAGGTATGGAGGGAGAGGAAGATTATTCTTGAGGAAATGATGAAAATGCCAGACTTGTTGGGCCATGAAATTTTGCCCATCGTTGGTGCCATCCAAGCATTGGCATTAGTTGACCTTGAACAGGGCGTTCGTGATATCGCGATATCATTCGTACGTGCTTTTGTATACAGAATGTCGAAACTCTCCCTTGACATCAGTGTTTATTTGGATAGCTTCCTAGAGTTCAAGGCTTGTTATCGCCCCATCCAAACCTTTTGGATGGTCTCAACACTGCAGTCTCTCAGCTGCTCTCGTCTACATTCCGTCGGCGCTCAACGTACGATGTTCCAGTCCAGCTAGCTTTGAATATGTATGTGCTCACCAGTAGGTTTGATTCGCAGGTTTGCATCCTGTCAAAGATCAATCTTTTTGGCTTCCGTTGACGCAGGCCAGAAACCATCTATGGCACTTACTGACAACATGCTCCGCACCATGCTTGAACTTTCACAGGACTCTGTCATTGATGTGAAGATATCTGTCGCCCGATTTGTCAACAGTGTTTACGGTGCGTTCTCATAGCTAATCAAAGCGTCCACAATGAGGTTGATACGAACTTGTATCTAGGCAAATTTAAACGGGAATTAACAGAACCCATTCCTGCCCTTTTAGTGGACATCCTTCGGCGGTTATCTCAGGACAGTTCTCCCTCAGTCAAAATGTATATTCCAGAATCTGCTGCCCTGCTTGGTGGCATCCCAGCCCATGGCAAACCAGCGCCCGCCGTTTTTAGCCAACCAACTAGATCAAGACATTTTTCAAAACCCCCACTGTCACAATTCGATGATCAATTGTCAATCGATGAATATGAGCACTGATGTTCCTGGATACTGAATGAGTCCGAAATTACATCGAAGATCCGTTTAGTCTGAGTTCGATACAATGGGCAGTTTTGAGGCATCCGGCCTCTAGAGGCCACTTGAAGTTTTGGGCTATGAAATATTCTCAGATGTGGAAAGTATATTGATCACGTCTTGCTTTTGCTATTTACCTGCGACGTTTACTAGGTGCTATCTAGTCATTCGCTAATATGATATCAATACCTTTCATTCTTTCTCTCATAATCCCCTTTGTCTTCTCAACATGCACCTCTGAACTCTCCAGTACCATCATATTTGATTAATATTTTTAATATATATATGTGGTATACCATTTTCGAGGCTGAGAAATGGTGGAAACAAGGTGGAAGTTTTGTAATGATCTTGATGTAAGAGGTAAGAGCCAAGTGCCGTGGTTTCTCACCTTGATTTGGATTCTTGAGATCATATGCTTCACCTTTCTTTCCCTCTCCCTCTCCCACTTCCTTGGACTCTTATGAAGACATGAGCATGAAGTATCTCGCAAAATTAAATCTTCGGGCTTTTCGCTATTGCGCTCTTGGTGAGCAAAACAGTGACTGCTCCAAGGCAGGGAATCTTCAATATCTCTGATAGTTGTTTTTCTTATCTGTAATACTCTGACTGCAAGTTTTTCTGCCTGGAATCTGGGTATCGTTCAGGGAATTGAAGGATCCAGGGGTCAGTAGTTCATGTTGACTTCTATCATCAATTAATGCGATTCTAGCATTGATTCAGCGTATTGATGCCTACTTGGCCTTCCTTGGTAGTTCAGGGCTGGTTATCTTGTTTACCATGTATGTCGTCCCCTTCGATTTTCGCGGAATTATAGTCTAAGTAGATATCCTACAGTACTTTTGTAGAAGTTGCTTCTATTTCATGGTTCATTGGCACTGTGTGGTTTGAATATGTATGGATCTCGCTATGGGGTTTAATGTACATTGGTATGTGGTCGTCGTCACCTCTTGGGTCGATAATTTTACATTGATCAAATTCTAATCTTCTTTTGGTTTTGGATAGCTGCCGCTATTGCCGTGACTATGATTGCATGTCAAGAAGATTGCAGCGCTGCTAGCCAGAGTGAGTACTTGTACTTATCATCGCAATTATCTACTTTACAATGTATCATTAGCGCTCAACTGTGCCTCTCTCCAGGTACTGCTGGCATTCACTTGGTTATGTGCAATGACCCGTTCGTGAATTTCATCCAATGTCTCGGGCCCCTCGAGTTGATTTTTTTCCTGTAGTAATCGTGTACTTCTCGGTCTTCATGTTTGCTCTATTTGTCAATAAAAGGAAACACTCGACGATCTGGCATTCCATGATGCGCAGGTTTCCTTGGGCTGAAACATGTGCCATCCTTGCCGGTCCCCGAGCCACACGCACGCCTTCTGTTACACCTGCATTTCCTGCATTTGTACGCAAATCGTCGGTTCCGATCATTCACGCACCAAAACCCAAATATGCTCGGCCGAATGTGTCCAAGCGCCCGTCAATACCTGGACTCAGTTCTGAGTATCAAATTGAACACTACAGGCCACCACCTACTAGACTTCAGACTCTAGCTCACGATAGCTCAAGGCCTGCAGCATTGCGCACTGCCGAGTTACCTCCGGGTGCAGTGCCCCCTATGATATCGCCCGCTTTATCAACGATGGAAGAAGCAGAAATTATGGCAAGCAATAATTTTGCATCTTTGCTTTATCCTATGCACGTGCAACAAACTATCCTCCGCACGAATACATCTGAACCAAGACGACCGGAACCAGCACTATCTCAGGCTAGCTCTAATGTCGTACGAGCGTATGCTAATGCCACTTTTCCACCTTCACCTTCACCACTTGGTAATTGGCCACGTGCCGATATTCTTTCGCAACCTGTGACAAAAAAGAAGCGGAAGGCACCGCCGCCCATCACACCCCATGATGATTCTGACCAGGGGAATGTTGTGGGTACAAGCTCGTATGTTCTGGGTACCGGACAACATTCGCATGAGGTATACCAACAGCCTACGCGCGTGTTGTCCCACCATACACAATCTAGAAAATCTGGGGTCTCTGACCTGTCAAATGAACGCTCAGAACTTGAGGATGTGAGTCTTGAGTATGCGTGATTGCGGATCGATGTAGCATTCTTAAACGTCTTGTATGGCTCCATGGGTAGAATGATTCTGATAATGTATTTTTGGAACAAAACAGGTTTTTCTGAGATTCAGATGCTCCCTATTTCTTCGATTGTTAGCTATGTTCTCTCATCCCAAGTGACTGGGACTTGCAAATTCTTGTCTGTTTTCTGTTAAAAAAGAGTGCATAATAGAAACAAGTGACCAAATAAGTGGCCGCCTTTCGTGAGTTAACATTCAATGTGTGATGGATCACTCTAAAAATAGACGATGCATGATGTCTATTGTCCATTGTCCTCCCAACGTCTTTCTTGTTCTCTTTTTATATGAATCTCTTTGTCCAAAGAAGCTTTCAGCTGTCAAAATGGGAGAGAATTGCATGTGAACTTGATCTTATTAAGCACAGACAACTATTCCTCCATCGCACTCTTTGGTAGAGCTTCGAGATTTGAGCCTTTTCCTTTCTATAGGATTGACGAACTCTTTTCTAACGATCCCTCACAATTCTATTTTCCTTTTCATTCTATTCTCTTTCTTCTGCCTATTGACACTTCCGGTGCGGGCCTCGGAATTCTCATCCTCTAACCCCAAGCAAACATAAGAGTTCATAATCTTCATGTTTAAGCCGTTCCTTGTACTACGCGCTACATTCTTAGGTGAGTTCTAGTTTCCCTGGTATGTGCGTAATCAATGACAGCAACTTATCCCCAACAATAACATCCAGCTCTTCTTCTCATGTTCGGGATCTTATCGATTGCCTTTACAATTTGGAATCTGAGCGCGGCAGCAGCTATCGGGAGACATGGTAAGCTGTTTCTTCTTACTACATCTATACATTATCTCATGGGCCTAAGCACCGGGATCGTCTATATTCATACTCTTGACAAACTGCTTGTCGGTCATCCTAATTTGCTAGTGGGTTACAATTGGTTCTGTGGCAACTCCGACTTATAATTTTTTTCCTAGTGCATCGATAGAATATTTTAAACCACGCATCCGGACAGCGAGTGTATTGTTAGAGTGCGGATGGGTTGCCATTAGTGCTCTACTTCAATTAGGTATGTGTCACAAAACTTCCTCAGTTTGATGGCTGAAAATGATGATTGTAGGAAGTGCTATCAGTAGTACTACAAACTCAATTGCTCTCAGCTGTCGGATAGGTAGTGAGGCATAGAAATCTCCCTTTCGATGGTTACTAGCCTTTATTAAGTACGATTTTTGTACAGATGATTGGAGTATCTGTGCGTCCGCCTCGGTCCTTGCCCCTGTTTCATGGATCAATACTCTCATCCGTGAGCCAGTTGATGTCAAATTTTCGGTATGAGATGAATCGCTAACTTGAACACCTCAAATAGTCTTTACCTATTTTTTTGTGCTGTTTGTCAGTACCGTGTCCCATTTGCCCATGTATCCTGATATCTGGGCACGAACCATCTATACCGTGGACTGGTTTATTGACCCGAGGATGAAAGCCTTCTTACGCGAGGCAACATCGCAACCGAGATTAGTCTCGTGGTCGGAATACCTCCAGGGTGTTGGACCTGCGGCTGAACGGAATTTGGACACAGAGAAAGCTCCTTGGGCGGAGAACATCAGCGTCCGTCGAGGTAAAGATAATCCTTACGCCGCTCCCTCTTGGGCAAATTCTCGTAGTGGTCGATCAACGGCTTCCAGTCTCAATGTTCCGTGTCATTGCACGAGAGAGTCTGTGTCCGACGGTAGTGAACCCTCTCTTCCTCCCATTTCCTCGAGTAGGCGAACAACCATAGCCACCGAAAATGCCTCGTTATCTTCCAGATTACCTCCCCTTCCGCCCACAATCCTTTCCAAGGGTAGTTTAAGTTCATCTGGGTCCAAGTTCGTTGAGAAATCCGTCCAACCTGCTTTGTCTCGAAACGCAAGCATGAGCCTCTTCCCTTCAACAACAGACAATCATGATCTGCCCATTCCCCTTCCACGCAGATCGGAATGGGTTATCGTTGACAAGCTGACATAGAGCATGAACCTCAAAACTCTGGACTCTGCTCTAAACCAGTGCATTGCATTTTGTATACTCCACACAACACTTTCATTTTTCTGTAATAAGTACATTGTATCCATAGCTGCGTAGCGAATTTACGAGGACGGATCGGGAGCTTGAGTGGCATTGTCAGTGTCGTCGGATTCGATTCCTGCCGTCAGAAGACGTTGCCGAAGTCTCTGCACCTCGCCCTTGGAAGCTAACAGCTCACCCTCAACTCGAAGCAGCCTCTCTTTAGTAGTAGTGAGTTCTTCAGCAGCCTCTGCATTGAGCTCTCCTGCGCCAACCGCTACACCTGCCAGACATGTCAAGGATTTGTGTCATCGCCCAGAAATGTAGCTCACCCTCTACAAGTTTGATGATCCGCCAGAACCGGAGGATGATCAAAAGCGCAGCAAGTTCTTCCTCCTTCCCTTTGAGCACAACTTCCAGGACGAAGGTGGTGATGACAACAAAAGCATCAAATAGATGAAGAATTGCCATTGGGGTTTTTCCAAACGGATTGTAAAATTGAGGACCAAATGCAAACAGAGCAAATATGATTTCCACCAAGAAAGCGGCTGTAATTGCTAAAGAGATATGGGCTAAAATCTCCAACCAAACAGGGCCATGGTTGTTGCCACCGTCACAATCCCTTGTGAGAAAACCATATCCAAGATCAGCAATGACACAGCTGACGTCGATGGTAAGCTGAACGTTAAACGATTAGACAGGCACCAAGCAATAGATAAATTGCGATTACACACCAAAAACAGGACTAGAAGATGCATGCGATGGCTCTCTATAACAAGCGCCACTCGCTCCTGCCATTTCTTGAGCGAAGATTGCTCATCATGGGAGGATGAGGTTTCGCCCCCGATGCGACTCCATGGATGGTTGGCATCAGTAACAGTAGTTGGTAGAATATCAGCCTCAAACTCTGGCATTTTGTCTTGTTTCAGGAAAATCAGGTAGAGGGGAAGTATAAATGGTGATATGGGAGTATCTCAGCCGATGAGCACCCTTCAATGTCACGAGTGTCGCTATTGTTCTCATTTTAATCATGAGACCGTTGGTCGGATTCATTCGGCCGGCGATCCTTTTCGGCAGCGAAACAGCCAGCAATTCGACGTCAGTGCTGAACTTGCCATAGATACTGGACATACTAGGTATTGATACCTGTCTAATCGGTTGTATAGAACCATCGCTCAGCTGACAAACCCATTGATTTTTTTCTCTACTGTTCATTATGATTTTCTATTTTCTTCCAACTTTCTTATCGGATGTCTTGTCTTTTGTTGCGTTGTACCGTGCTTGCTAGTACAGAGATCACAGCAGAAATCTGACTTGATTGGAATGTCCTAGGTTTGGATCAAGCACCTCGTTCTTGATATTTGGTCGAGAATATGTACAATAGCACACCGCGTTTAATCCACTTCAGGACTCGGCATCATTCTTGTGACAGGTGGGCTTCCTGTAACTCTGCCGCGCTTTATACGAGCAGTGGTCCAGTCCCTGTGTCTTCTTATGCCCAAACTTATTTGGACGCGCAGGGTGTTCGCCAGTGGTTGGATGGGGCATGTGTGTCGTGTCCCTAGTCATATTCTAAGCAAGTATGGCATTACCGGACCTGCTAGAGACACAGGTCCATGTGATTATATAGTTAGATAAGCCTTAGAAAAATCCTGGGATCCACTAGGCCCACGGGTTAAACTCAAAATAGTAAAAGTATATTGTAGAGGGCATGCCTGGAGGTCTTGTATGACCAATTGCATGACACTTCATACATTAGCTTGGAGCCTTATGTCAGATTACTTGAGTTTGAGCCTTGACAATTTCAAATTGACTGGGCTCCCACTTTGTACTCAACATGCATAAATGATTATTGAAAAGTCTTGTGTTGATCTTTGAGTTATAAAGGCATAGCCTGTTCCCATATGTTAATTGATTTGAATCAATTTTGTCGAGAGTCAAAATAATGCTTGAGAGGGAGACAATATAGCCATGACTGAGAAGCTGGTGTTTTTGCAGGCACTCAGCTCATATTCTGATTTTCTGTCTATTTCGGGTTTAGCCTGTCTGACATAATCGCACAGACCCGTGGGGTCAGTGGATCTCCGACCCCTGTCCTTTCAGAGGTTACTTGAATGGTCTTGAACGAGATAAGCTCACCTGGGAAGACCAAAGTTGTCAGTGACGTCACACCTAAGTTACCAACGACTCTGTCTCGATTTCTTCGTAATGTTCGTGCCTCGTCTTGGGCGACAACTTATCCAGCTTGGCATTCGACAACAGTATCACTCGTTCCGTAGCCAATTCTGCTTGAAATCAACCCGCCGAACCAGTTTTCGACGGGAAATACAGAATTCTGCCATTAATAGAGGAATCTGGCAAGGCACCAAGAGAACTTGTGCAATACGTGTGCTCGGAGTTTCTGCCATTGCTAGCATTGGACTCGGGGTCTCAGCTTTCAGAAGTCCAAAGGTTCTGTGTGAAGGTTTGTACTCTGTACTGATCGTTGCAGGAGGCGAATTTACGTAGGGTAATCCTCAGGTTTTCCGTCACCACATGAGAAAAGACTTTACGGATCTCAAGAATACCCGTCTCCACCACAGTCTTCGGTGTCATTGTTTGAGCTGTCTTTCGGCGCCGTGGCCGGAATATGTTCTGGCGTCTTTGTAAAGAAGGGGGTCAAAGCTGTTGCCTGGCTTTTGGGGGGGATGTTTGTGTTCTTACAAGTAAGTTTATCTCTTCCCCTCATTCACTGACTAACGTTGGAATTCCAGTATTTGGGTTCCAAGTCTTTGGTGAAGGTGGACTGGTCTAAGCTGTCAGCACGTTTTGAGGGCTTATTTTACTCTCGGGATGCTTGTGGTCACTCGAAGCCGCCTAACGTTTTGTCGTTATTGAGGTGGTTAATAGATTTCTTGACGGCTGACTTCCAACCACGGGCATCATTCCTTGCTGGATTTGCGCTGGGACTAAGGGTGGGGTGATCTCTAGATTAGACCACACAGTCACAAACAGAATGTCTACATTAGAATTTTCTACTTGATTTATCTTGAAAATGGGTCGCCGAGCTAAAAACAAGCAAAGCCCCCCACAGCCCCTCGAGCCAGGAAATCTCTCGGGCTCAAAACTTGTTAAACGCAAAGCGGAAAACGATGGGCCTGTCCCCTCGAGACCTAACAAAAAGCTCAAGGATGTATCTAATAAAGCTAAGTACCAATCAGCGTCGAACCCCTCTGTATCAAAGGGGAAAATACGACAGGCCAAGGATGCAAAGAAAAATCAAGTCCGTTTGGTAGAAAGCGAGGAAGGGTCTGGATGGGAGGACATGGAAGACGGTGAGGTTGATCTGAAAGTGCAAGCCAAGTAAAATAGTTCTCATTACACCTATTAATTCACTAACCAATGTCACCATGGTTATCAGGTCACTATTTCACGACAGTGATGATGACTTCCCTGCTTTTCAAGGTGATTTGGAAGGGCTTCACGGAACGGAATCCCCAGAGGAAGATGAGTGCGTCTGTCCATATATTGCGCCTTTTGGCACTCTGAATGATAGTCACAGTGATGAGCCTCTTAGGGGACCTGTTCAGGAATTTGACTTTGATTCTGACGAAGAGGACGACGGTCAATTACTTCCATGTCAGGTCAAAAAATCCAAACAGCTTGAAAGACCTGTAAAAGTCATTCCCACTCCTTCTGATGCTAGTGACTCGGATGATTCGAATGAACATATCAGAGTGACGATGGCAAACATGGAAGCTCAGTCGCGTGCACTTGATAAGACAGCTGCCGCTGACGCTGAATTAGATGCAGAAGAATTGCGCCGAGAAGCCTTAGAAGCCGAGGACGAAAACATGAGTGACGATCAGGAAGTTGACGAAAAAATTCGCTTGCCAACTGCAGCAGAGAGGGAGGAAGAAAAAGCAAAGGGAGGACCAAATGTCCAAACAGTTCAAGAGCGAATGAGATATTGTGTTCGTGTGCTAGGGAATTTTAAAAAACGCGCTGAAAAGGGACGGTGGGTATTTTCCCTGTGTTTAACTACGTCTGTTGATCATGCAAACAAGATCGCGAACAGAGTATATTGAACAGTTGATACTGGACATTGCAAGTTATTACGGTTACAATGAATTCCTTGCCGAGAAGCTATTCCAGCTTTTCCCTGTCGCGGAGGTATGGGTACCAGTTTGGCACGATCTATAGGTTTTGACACGACTTTAGGCTATTGAATTCTTCGAAGCAAATGAGATACCTCGACCCGTCACGATCAGGACAAACACACTCCGGACACGTAGGCGGGACCTTGCTCAAGCATTGATCAATCGAGGTGTCAACCTTGAACCAATTGGTAAATGGACAAATGTTGGTCTTCAAGTTTTTGAGAGCAGCGTTCCGATAGGTAGAGACTATTGAAGTTCATAGTAGTCCAATTTTCCGATTGACATCCTTCTCAGGTGCTACTCCCGAGTACTTGGCTGGACATTACATACTTCAGGCGGCATCGTCATTCTTGCCCGTGATTGCTCTATCACCTCAACCGAATGAACGAGTCTTGGACATGGCTTCGGCACCAGGAGGTAAAACGACGCATATTGCAGCACTACTGCAGAATACAGGAGTAGTCTTTGCAAATGATGCCAATAAAGCTCGCACAAAGAGTTTAACGGCCAATGCTCACCGTCTTGGATGCAAGAATGTTGTAGTATGCTCCTACGATGGTCGAGAATTCCCGAAGGTTCTGGGTGGTTTTGATCGTGTGCTCCTAGATGCACCTTGTAGTGGTACGGGTGTCATCAGCAAGGATTCAAGTGTCAAAGTCAATAAAGTGAAGTCTTAATTTTTTTTCATGACGATATCTTCACATTGACATTATATAGTCTAAACAGGACTTCACGCTCCTTTCTCACCTGCAAAAACAACTGATTCTATGTGCTATCGATAGCGTGAGCCCTGAATCCAAAACAGGAGGCTACCTTGTTTATTCGACTTGCTCGGTTACTGTAGACGAAAACGAAGCTGTCGTCGATTATGCCCTTCGAAAACGGTCAAATGTGAAGCTCGTTGATACAGGCCTATCATTTGGTCGCGAAGGTTATACGAAGTACCGAGGGAAAGTATTCGATCGTAGTGTGAGCTTAACACGACGTTTCTATCCCCATGTGCACAACATGGATGGATTTTTTGTTGCCAAGTTCAGAGTTGAGCGACGATCAAAATCCAACTTCACTTCTAAAAACGTCAAGGATACTCCTCTCATCACAGTTCCTGAGGATGGACCAAAAGAAGGTTTTGACCCAGATGAGGATCGGGAATATATCGAGAGTAAGACGTACCCTTTGGTGCGACTGTCATGCGACGCTAACGGTTTAACTACAGAGGCGAGGCGGAGACAGATGAAGGCAAAGGGAATGCGACCTCCGCCACGCCATCTACCACGAAACTAGGATAATCTCTGTTGTATACAGTTCTCTCCATCTGATGTACATCTGTTGATCCTAATGATCATGATATGGTGCAGGTGTTGTTCAACGACCATTGCATTCACAAGATATGTATTGGAAGGAAGATTACAGCGAACATATCAGTGTATATAACTGACTGTATTGAAGTGGACTAACGCACTTATGTCTCACTCGCTTACTCATCTGAAACACCACATCAGAGACATGGTTGAGAAGTAAGACATGTTGAGGATGCAGTCTACACTTGGAAAATGAAAGTCCGGAGTTCGTCTGGACTTCATCACTGAAGGGGTCAGGTTTCTTCATGTCGAAGTATGACATTCGCTTCGTTATCATTCCCTTTATGTTTTTTCTGCTCCGCCTATTTTTTTTCCTTGCTTACATACTTATTACTTAGCGAAGCATCTGATTACCCCGAGTTACAAACAATTGATTTAGTCTTCTTGTCTGGATCTCAGTCCAGTGTCTTTAGCATCTGAGGACTTACCTGTGCATTCAGTGTAACTTCACCCCTTTGCCTCTTTTCTTAGGTTGGCTATTGTTCTGCCTAGTTAGTACTGACAGAATTGCTTGCAGATCAAAGACAAACGGCTCAGAAGGGGTTCTGGAATGGGGTTGGAGGTGAAATGGGTTCGTCCTTGAGTTGATCCATGATGTTACCTGTGGCTTTATCAAGCATGGTATTTGCCTCGTCGATGTGATGTTTTTTGTTGAAGAGGACTGCCACAGAGGTACCCTACCAGTAATGATGTCATAAGTACCTCTTCGGTGAGGACAGGGTTTGTTACCTCTTATATAAATACATCCTCTTAGCCGTCTCATCACCTCAGTTGTCAATTGGTACTACTGACCACTGAGGTGAGGCTTATCTCATGGAATACTTGATGTCACATATCTAATATGTTCTATTAGCTTAATTTTAAAAGTAATTAGTCATTGATTGATACTATTGACCACTGAGCTTAATTTATAAAAGGTTACAGGCCCAGTGCTCCAACTTAAAAAACAGCATATTGACTAAGCAAATACTATGTCTTCAACTAGAGGGGCATCACCATCCTTATTCCCTAACAATGAAAAATTTGACAGAACAAACTGAATCACTTGGAGTAAAAACATACTCATTGCTACCTGCATGAGAGAAACATCTAGATACTTAAATAGTACAATCAAACAACTGAGTACCATATGCTCTGGTACATCAACTACACTGGCAACTACTTCAGCTGAAACATTACCATCTACTCCTATAACAACAACATCAGCTACTTCTGAAACCAATACTAAATGGCAATCACTTACACTATCAGAAGACAAATGGGAAACTAGAAACAACTGGGTCAAAGGTCTGTTAATTTATAACACAAAAAATCCTATAGGTCTGGGAATCAAGACTAAGAAAACAGCAGCTGAGACATGGATATTTTATATAAAATGATATGAAGCAGTCACCAAACTAGCTAGACTTGCTGTTAGATGATGTCATACTGGATAATGAATTTTGGCAATATAAGTGACATTCAAGACATAGTAATCATAATATATAGCTCTTAAGAGAGAATTAGTTCTCTAGATGTCATAAACTGTTATTTTTCTCTAAGTCAATATTTATTTTCTTTTTCTTTTTCTTTTATTTAATTAGGTAATATGCTTGAATCAGTAAACAAGGACAAACAACCAAATATGTATAAGTAGTGTACAATAAATTAGTGAGGACTCTAACGAGTTCTCTTTGTCTATTCTGACATAGAATAAGATTTGGGTTAGGGTTATCATGACCACAACTTGAGTCTTTACAAAGATGGAGGTTCTTCTTTCGCCTCTCCATGCTACTAGAGTATTATATTAGTATTACAAAGCCCAGAATACAACAAACAAGATAAGAAAGAAATCCTCCAGATTACTCAAAAAGGCAGGTAGAATAAGTCGAGTCCACATCTGATTATGCAACAGCTGCTCTCCATACTCCCTGTCTATTTCCTACTAACTTTCTTTATCTCATCGGCCAACCTTAAGCCTGTTCTAAGTGTTCTAGAGTACTCAAAAGGTACTTCAGACATTGGTCTGACTGCTCTCAAGTGTGTCTTTGTTATTGATATCACTTCTCTCTGCTTCCAACTCTCCTCTCCTAAACCTTTCTTTACTCTCTTTTCTGCTTTCTGTTCACATCCCTTAGGTCCTTCTTCTTCCTATCCCTTTCTGATGATGTTCAGCATATCCTTGTCTTGTTCTTCTATATTTGGATTGCCAATCAGGACTGATGCATGGTCTTTGATAGTGTTCCTATTATAAACCAAGGGTTAGTCTATCACAAATGGTCACTTACTAGATTTGGGATTGAGGAGTTGATGATTCTCAAGCAAGGTAGTTTAAGCAACAAAAGATGTTGTTAAGTCTGAGGTCTAATCCTCAGACTAGAAAGCCTTATATACAGGAATTGATAGTCTATGCACCTGGACAGAGCATTATATGTTCTACTGCTTATTGTTCTATATATGACAATCCTTTTGTGTCCAGAATAGTGATAACTTAACCATAAAAGGGGCTGTCCTTGTTTGTGTTCAAGGATTAATATACATCTATGGATAATAGATCAGTATCATGCCAAACCTTGAGGTCCTTGTATCTCTACAGGATCTTATTACTCTAAGGTCTATTTATGGTTGTCAGAAGCATATTGAAGAGAGCTTCCATGTGCATATGGAAGCAAATGTCTGTGTTTGGCAGTTCCCAAGATATCTACCAGTCAGTGTCTGGCACTGATTAACTGATATCTTGATGAGTACTGGTTGCTTTGACACATTTTGGGCATTGTTTAAAAGGTCTTTATGAGGGCTTTCAGACACATCTTAGACCGTGGGAATCGTGCAAGTATTCGTGGAGTTATGGCAGAATAAAGTTTGTAATACAGTTATCAAATGACGTTATTATCAAGAGAAATGCTTCTAAGGTCGAGTTTGCTCTTGAGAGCACTTCTAGAGGGGAGTCTGTCTTATAGATATGATATGGGACCATCTGGAAAGCATTATGAGGTTCTGATAGTAGTAATCGCAGCCACTACTCTACTACTCGGATAGTATTCTCAAGTACATAACTGAACTTTTAGTGGTTATGTTTGGGAAGCCGATTCTCTCTTGAGAGCCATTTAATATGATTATTAGGTTCAGAATGTTACTTATATTGCCAAAATTAATTTTCCAGTATGATACTGCCACAACCTATGATAATTGAAGGAAAGGAAGAGTGAGAAGTAGAGAAGATAATGAATAAAAGACGAGTATGGGGAAGAGACAAGTATCTAGTACAATGGAAGGGGTGTACTGTGAAAGAAGACACTTGGAAGAGCCAGGAAAATCTCAAGAATGCAAGTGAGCTAGTAAAAGAGTTTGAAAGGAGATATGAAAGAGAAGAAAAAGAGGAAGCAAAACGGCAAGAAAAAAAGGAGAATAAAAGAATATTTAACAGAGAACTACCAGGGAAGTACATGGTAAAGTTGTTATACAGATGGGGTAAAAGGAAATACAAGTAGGAATACTGAAAGAAGTTGGAAGAAAATTGGTAGTAATAGAAAAGAAATCCATTTACTAAAGTAAGCCATAATCTGTTTTTATAGATAAAACAACAAGGATGGGGAACATTGGTAACTGGGACAGTGATTTGTAAAATCCTCAAGGACAAGGAAGCTTGAGAGGAGGGTGGTGTAATAAAACAGCAGACGAGCTAAGGGATCAGTAGCGGAATATTTTATTTCTTTTTTATTAAGTAATAGTATAAAGTACATAGAACACTATAACTCAAAAGGAGTCTGTGAGATAATTCAAGTAGACAAATACTAGTAAACACAGATTTGTGTATAAGTAGCTAGACCAATTAGTAAAGACTCTAACGAGTTCTCTTTGTTAACTCTGACTTAGAGTATGAGTTAAAATTACCTCAATCGACGCTCACTACAAGAGCCTTTGGGATATAGCTATAGCACAGACAAGTCATACTGATTTTAGTCTGACCACTGATGTATATATTTCTATTTCTTCATAATTTTCTCTTATGATCTGTATAAATCCTTTAGCTACTATCTAAGCCTTATGTCGTTCTATCTCTCTATCTTCTCTCTATTTGATTGCATATACCTACTTTGAGCCTATAATGTTCCTTCCAGGTGGTCTAAATATGATTTCATAGACATCTTATTCCTTTAACATTGCAATTTCAGCAGCTATAGACTTTCATCATAAATCTGATTATTGCATAACTTCTTGATAGGTTTTTGGAATATTTTTTTCAGTTTCTATAGTATTTGTCATACGGCAGTTTAGGTATTTAAGGAATTCTTTTTGACAAGTACTTAGTTTATATTCTCTTTAAGTATGCCAGATAGCAAGGAGAAAGTCTAATATAGTATTAGATGTGTTGTAATTTCTCTCATCAGATACTACAAAATTATTAGCATCAGATTTGTAAAGAGAGGTTATGTTTGCAGGTCTTAGAACAATCTCATAATATGGTAAGAGAGAAACTGTGTCTTGACTAGTAGATAATATTGTAGTGCTATCTATAGGGCTTGTTAAGGAAATTGATTTACGTTTAAATAGGTCATTTTCATCTGTAAAGGTAGTTGGAGTAGGTTTGGTAGCCAGGTAAGTAATACTTTTCTTGAAAATCACATTTCTTGACTTAATATCATACTATTGTTTTTGTTAAGTAGTTTATACTCTTCACAACCAAAATAACTTAGTAGTACTACTCATACAGATCTTGGCTGCAACTTTGATATGTTGAGGTCTAATAGAATATAAGCATAACTAGTGGATTTAAAAGGGTGGAGATAGGATATATTCTAGCATCAATTATACCAAATCTTAGCTAGTACTTGTTTAGGCTGTCTCGTAGTTAGTATGAGGTTTTTTGTATAAATGATTATTTATACTGCCTCAGCCTAGTACTTAACAAGTAGCCCTGATTCAGCTGAAATAGTCTAAGCTCCTTTAAGTAAAGTTTGCATTGTTTTTTCTGCTACACCATTTTGCTAATGGATATAAGGAGTCATAAGCTTGAATGTAAGTCCTTGTATACTTCAATATTCTTTCTATAAATCATTAAACCATTCTCTCCCCATATCTAAACAAACTTGCTTCAAGACCTTTCTTGTTTGCTGTTCTGTTTCTATTTGATATGTCTTGAATAATTTGAGAGTGATGTCTGCTGATTTGGAATTTAGAAAGAAAACTGTTTTGTAGGAGGAAAAACCATTAATTATCGCTAGAAAGTAGTTTGTATCTTCTGCTGATTGAACCTGAGCTGGTCTCCAAATGTCTACATATACACACTTCAAAACTTCAGCTTCTTTGACTGTATTATTATAAAATGGTTAAACTGTATGTTTTCCAAATATACAGTCTTTGCATAATCCTTCTAATGTCAGTTCCTTGTATGTATTGAGTTCATCAACAACATTAAATTTGATCATGGTACAGATGGTCTCTTCACCTGCATGATCTAAGTAGCAATGTCAGGTTGCAAAACTAGTTGGCTTTCGAGTTAACTGGACTATGTTGGTATAGGTAAAGAGATTGTTTATGTCAATTATATATAATTGTCCAAATTGAGTTGCAGATATTATTTTCATTGATGAGGGTGTTTTGTGTTTTTCTTGGTTAATGATATCTGTAATAAAACGGCAGGCGAGCTGGGGCATCCGTGGCGGAGAATTATTTTATTTCTTTTCCTTTTCCTTTTATTATGTAATAGTTTGCAGTGCGCAGGACACTATAACTCAAAAGGAGTCCACGGGATAATTCAAGTAGACAAATACAAGTAAATACCAATTTGCATATAAGTAGCTAAATCAATTAGCGAGGACTCTAACAAGTTCTCTTTGTCAACTCTGATAAAGAGTGTGCACTTAAGTCAACCTTAGCTTGAGTCTACTACACTAGAACTCGTTTATCACTACTAGCTCTCGATCTCCTCGGTCCCGAGCAATCTTTATTCTCCTCACTCTCTCGGTGGGTAATCAACTCAGATCACTCCCAACCTCCCTATAGCCGGGCCACAGGCTTAAGTGGACTGACCAGGAAGTTTAGACCCTGGAGGTGGACTGTGGGCACTATACCTGAGTGCACACATAG
>Ga0153967_100209_pt1 | contig 34019 bp, 23 predicted proteins | sample TSFL051MetaG_FD_104688 | JGI IMG/M metagenome (GOLD analysis project Ga0153967, IMG submission 104688) | Attine ant fungus gardens microbial communities from Florida, USA - TSFL051 MetaG | ecosystem: Host-associated > Fungi > Mycelium > Unclassified | place: USA: Florida, Paynes | collected...
ATAATTAGGTAGATAATTTCGGCACTTCTTTTTTTGATTTTACAGTGAAACGAACAGATATTACCTAAATAGGCTATGCGTCTAGACAGCACTCACTCTACTCGTCTGCGCCCTTCACATCGCACCATGAACATATTGAGTAACATATACCCGCTCGAATTGACACCACAGCATCGTAAATCTGCCAATCCCAAGATGACATTTGACAGTCAATTGTCGGTCCGGTCACTTCGACTGATCATGCTCGTACCAGTGGGTAATAGTAGGCAACAAAGATGGCAAAGATGGAAAGCAGATATTTTGAGACAGTAAAAGTAATTTACAGAATGACCTAGTGAGAGTTCAAGGCGAATCAGACGTGGGGCGCCGTTCAAGAACTCCGTCTACGATGCCGAATCTCACAGCCTCTTGAGCTAGACATTGTAAGCAGAATAAGATCAACAAAGACAATGATACGATACCTGTCATGTAATAATCTCTTTCCAGAGCTTTTTCTGTGAAACACTGACTCAGATGGACGGAACACGCAACAGCCATATTGAAACTAACCGAAACGCGCTAACCCCTCAGCTTCGCTTTCATCTGGCCGAGCGCAATGTCTTTGATAGATGCTTGTCAGGACTTGGCGGATGCGGAGAATCTCCTTCGCATGTATGGCGATGTCGGAAGCCTGACCCGAGGCTCCACCCGAAGGTTCTGTGAGAGAATATAAAGCATGGTCCATACACTCGGAAAAAAAGACAAACGGTGAAGCATGATACTCGCATTTGGCAGACAATGACGTTTGCCCTTTTCACCAGCAGCCAGAAGAAGTGAGCCCATCGATGCTGCGAGACCAATGGTATAAGTGTGAATTGGTGAGGAGACATACTGGTTTCAGAGAAGGCCATATTCATGAGAGGTTTTGTTTAATGTGGAATAGCATACCTGCATCTGAAATGACAAGATTAAGTGAATTAAACACAAGTTCGACTAAACGCACTGTATCATAGATTGCGAGTCCGGCGGTAACACTGCCCCCTGGGGAATTTATGTACAGATGAATTGGTTTAGAGGAATCCTCAGCTTCTAAGAAGAGTAACTGGGCGACAGTGAGGGTAGCATCTGCGTCTCTTATCTAGCAAATTGAGTACGAGGTCTGGCAGACGAGCAGAACAAGCCGTACTGGACCATGCAGCATGATCACCCTCTCTCGAAGCAAACGCGAGAATATGTCATATGACCTTTCTCCTCTTCCCTAGAATGCGTATTCTTAGTTAACTACTCTCCGTTCACGCAGACGCTCACAGTCTGCTCGATGACAATAGGGACGAGGTTAGCTGAAGGAGAATTTGTCCATCTTTCTCGAGACTCTGCCGAAGAGAAGGCTGCCAAAGGATGATATGGCCGAATCGGTTTTCTGAGGACAGAACGTGATATCGAGTGAAGGCGGGTGCAGAGCATTACGAAAAAGCCGAGGCGGAGGGAAAGTGACTTGAATCTCGTGACGAACACGTCAACAATGGTCAATAGTGGAAAGTTCGTTACGTCCATTTTCTATCACAATCCGGTGCTTCGGCGAGGAAAATGAATGGAGAACACCAAACAAATAGATCTACCGAGGCGCCCATGGATTTCGAGTGGACAAATCGATCAAGTGGCCAGCCTGCCTGGTCAAGAGACAGTCCAAATACACCACGCAAACGTGAGTTCAAGCTATGGGCAATACTCTGCAGGCACTCAGGTGTACCTAGGTCCAATTGAGGAAATTAACTCGCCCCAACCCGTGCTTCACACGCCTCAAACACCGATTTCTGGTTCAAACCAAAATATCCCCCTCATCTTCCAGTCTACCCAACACCCCTCAACACCCCAATCATATCCATGGACGTCAGATTCTATGGACATATCACCACAAGAGGAGTCAAAAGATGTTGATATGGGGGAATCTACCCCTCCCAAGGTGGATGTAGACTCCGATGAAAAAGAGAACGAGAGACAGACTGCGCCTGGTGCTCTGAAACGCGTGTATGGTCAGCGGCGTAGACGTCAGATGCCCAAATCCTCGTGGTCATGTCAAACGCTAGCAGATACAGACCAGGGTTCTGATTCCGGTAGCGATGTGGATGACCATATCACGCCTATAACACAGAACACAGCAAATCATTATACTCTCAACATGCCGGTCCCACTCGCAGTTACTTCGGAAACACCGTATATTCTACTTGGGTAAGATGACTTGAGCCAACTATGTTACGGAGACTGAAGTGCCAGTCATAGATATCTGCAGTTTTTCTTCAACCTTTCATTGGTTTTACTGTTTCTGTATCTCATCCTCCAATTCATCATCACGATACAGCGAGACGTTCGGCAGAGGATATTAGAGTATTCTCAAGGTGAGGAATCAAAGGCTTATCATGAATTCATAGTTGACCATAACCATGAGATCAGATATTGTGGAAGGAATCGCCATGTGTTCTCTTCAATATCGGAATAATCTCTGTGAAGTTAATGCAATCCCTGCTATGATTCACCAATGTGCCAAGTGGGAGATGTGTATGAACCGTGATCCAGCTGCAGTCGGCAGGGCAAAAGTCAGTGCCGAGCTTATCGCCGAAGTTGTGAACGGTTTCGTTGAGCCGATCAGCTGGAAAACTTTGGTGAGCATGAAAAGGTCCAGTGCATGACTTGAAATAACGACATTCCCAGATTTTCACTCTCAGTTCTCTGGCATTCTTAACAATTTTCGTTAACGCACTCCTGTCCTTGTATCGCGCACGGCATCAACCCATCAATGAAATGCCACCACCCGGCCAACCGTACCCAACTGCTACTGGAGCCTCATTCGCTCACCATTATCCTACCTATCATCCTCCTCCGCCCAGAGAATGGTCTCGTGTTCAGTCCGATGGCAGCGTGGAGGCACCAACACGACGGCGCAAACTTGAAGGTGGAAACTCAGAGAAAATTACATAACGTTCTCAGTCAGTTTCATTTCCCATGTGCTTGCTTGCTGCTCTCAAGTTGAAGTGGTTTCTTGATTCACATTCATGTATAACGTGGCCTCGTGGGTTTTGGCAGTGTCACATATGCTTAATTGTTCCCGAAGACTACAGATTCACAAATCGATATTCGTCTACTGGGTTTTGTCGCGTTCCCCATTTGGCAGCAATTACAGAGGTATCTTCATTACCATCTCCTGTTAATTATTCCGGCCTCTTCCGACAAACTATTGTGGTGTCTGTATATTCTTCATCGAGCACTGGAAAGCTTGCCAATCTGCCGGGACAGATCCATTTTGTGATGTTGAATGATCGGTATAATGCCATGACCTTCACCCCTTCAAGCATTTCGTTCTTATAGAAACTACTTTACACGCGACAAAAGGATTAAGTGCCCTCGACACTCCTCTTCCATCACGAATGTGGACACGATCTTGAACGTAAATTTTATTTTTCAATCAAGAAAGTTAAATGAAATTCCTACCTTGACCCCCGCACAAATCAGGCTTTACTTGGTCATGAGAACCCAGTATCAGTGTGATGAAAGGTTTCGCGAACTATGAGGATAACTGCTTCAGGACAGTTCCTGTGGTCCTGATTCCCTTTGACGGGATTCCAACACAGCAACACTTCTATTTCGCAGTCAAGGGTTCCAACCGGGTGGTGGCTTCAGCGGGACGGCAGTTGCGGCAGGAGACTGATACTGGCTCTCGTGACGTCTGACTGTCACAACTCATGTTAAGCCACTCAGATCCTAAATCCCGATTCTGTCACACGTGCCTTCAGGTATCGGAAGGCTAATGTACTGACGGCGATCCACCGGTGTGGCTGTGAGGTGCCGTCATATCACAATGTTATTCCGGCATATCTGAAAATGGAAGATATCAGCTTCTAGGCAGTCGTAGTGTACGTCCACCCACTAAAATGACATGCTTCTTGATATTAGGCGGTTCATTCATTGTCCACAGGGATGAACGAGTCATAGAAGAACCTGCTTGGACCCTCTGATGTTTGTATGTTCTGAGATCATTTTGTGAGTGACTCATTTGGGCTCAATCTAGTTTAGTCCTTGTTAGACTTGGATAAAGAATTACTGTTACCGACCAACGAAGGGTCTAGGCTGACCGAGTATTGATGGGGCCCTCCCATCAATACACGTGTCACGACCAATCATGGATAATTCTTTATATGGGGTCAACGACATGATCCGAATATGGCATCCTACTTCCATTTCAACTCCATATTTACTCAATTCAAAAATCTGCCGCTGAATATTTACAGTGTTTACGTAAGCGTGGGGTGTCAATTACCCGGTCCTCCCCATTTTCAGGACCCTATTTTAGTGAGTTTCGAATCTCTCCAAGGTTCGGATAAATTCTCATGGAGGTTAGCACCAAAGATCATATCGAATTTCTGACACTTCGGCACAGATTATGGACATCATATGGACAATCTGGTCCCACTTTCTTGAATTGTTACCAAGACCTTTATATTACACGCGAACAACGAAATCCCTGAGATGAAATGCCTTCATGAACTATAGGATACATGACGCAAAAATAGAGCAAGCATCCAAAAAGAGGGCGGACTAGTACTTGACCAGTTAAGAGATGGAGATAACGTCATTTCTTGGTAGTTTCACCACTACCCGCAGCCTTCGCTCCCTCAGCTTTCTAAAAAAAAATCAGAATGATAAACTAGAATTTTGATGATAGAATGATGGATGTTCACTTTCTGTTTTGCCCTCAAGATCTCGGCATCTCTAAAAGACGTATCTTAGCTACGTGTCTAGGGGGTCTGTAGATGAAGAACTGGATAACTACTCACGCCTCCTTTCGCTTTGCCAATGTCGTATTACTTTCTTTAGGCTTCTTTGCGTGGGCTGCGACCTTCTTCTGTGAACGAATGCGATCAACTTCACGTTGGTTGCCTCCTGTGAAAACGTTGTGCAAGGAAATGTTACGACTCGAGAAGTCAAGCAAGCAACTTGAAGGGGCGAAAAAACTCACGAGTCATCGTGAATCTTGCCTATCCACTGACGTGTTGTCTCGCTTTGAAACCGAATTTTGTTGGGAAGGGCAGTTATCCACGTTGTTGAATCCGAGCGGCGATTGTATCGGAGTTTCAGAAAATGGTATTTGTAGACCAACAACTCATCTAGGTGGTGAGACAATGAATCTATTGAGGTACGAGTTAGCACTTTCGTAGCTTGGCCAGTAGTGTTTCATCAAGCAGTATTTGAGGTCACAGACGTTATCGAATTTTGGAAATCTAAAATCGTTTCATGATGAGATGTAACGTCACAAAGAAATTAGGGCTTTTTGAAATGCCGCTTAGTGCGAGTAATGTAATGTTCATTGCAGTGTTAGGCATATGATTAAAATCTACATTCTTAACATACGCCATGCTGTTGAATAGGAGAGACAGGGATACAGAATTTGGCTCGCTTACGTTCACCATAAGAGCTTGAACTCACCAGAATGAAGCCGGAAACCTCCCTTTTGCCTTCTGATCCTCGAAGTCAAAGGGATTTGGAGGCTGTTACTCTCCTTGTCTTAACCTTATCGTGGTTCGTAATGCCAAACAAAAGACCTCCAACAGAGGTCATTTGATTTTCAATCGACCATAATAAACTATCAAATTTCATGGCCTAAGTTGGCTGCAATCCAGATCTCCTTGATGACCAAGCAAGCTTGAGTTCGGATATGGCGATTTGATGGAAGGTCGAAGTTTGGAAAACCCGAACATGTGGTAATAATCTCTGGGCGTGTCTATTTGTGCAAAGAACTAGTTGATTCTCGGGGGTAATTAGTAGTTGCTGGGTACTACTCTAGAAATAGCATTCGAACCTTGATAAGAGTATCTTAATAGGTGAGCTCTGATTCTGAACTGAGCCAGTGAAGCGTGACATTCTGAGTTTCCTTTCCATGTGTAATTGATGAGCTAGTATAAATTTAAGACATAGTTATCCCCTTTAAGTCTTCTCAAGCGTAGCATCATCACAGATGATGTCGGAATAAGGTCCAGTCATTGCGAGTGCAGCGTTGATCTAAACTCTCAGTGCGGATGGATGGGAAACCTGGGGATGAAACAATTGGGTATATGAGCTGCTACTTTTGTACTTTGTAGTTGCTGGGACGGTGAGGGCGAGGCTCATTTAAATTGGGCATAATGATATCAACAGCATGACAGTTTGGAAGACCTGCGGCGGTCTGAAAGCTGTCATCATAGTTGATTGATCAGGGAAGCCACGTTGCACCCACATAGTATTCACATAACATCAGTTTCTGGCATCGAGATCTGTCCTCCCTAACCTGCTGAAAACCTGAAAAAGAAATGGCTAGATTTTCTGAAACACACCAACTAGCCGGAAGGAATGGGTCAGATATCAAGGGAAGGTTGTTTAGTGCCTTCATTATGGTGAACCATGGACGGTGGTGGTATCGAACTTGTAGACACGGTCCACAACGAAACGTGAGCAAAAGGCACCGTCCATTTTTTGCCCGGGCGGGAACCATAGAGTTCAATATCGAGATCAGGTTCTATTTCATGGTTGTTTATGAGGGCACCATTGGTACACAAAGGGGCGCTGGGTATAACACATTGGCGAGGAAGGTCACATGTGAATATGAGTGGGTCACACCGACGTATCAACAAACGGACAAGTCTGGGAGCTAAACAGAGGTAACTTGTGAGTAGTCATAGCGAGAGACCGGGCTGAACGGAAGGGGAAGCAGGAGCTTTGCGAGAGTAATACAGTGACGGTGCCGTCCAATTACAGTTAAACTAGACCCATCCTCGATTTGATCGCGTTGAAGTTGGGAAGGACCATGACTTATATCATCCTTACTCGATCACGATGTGCCTGAGGGGACAAGATTGACCCAGAAATATGACGTAAGCCTGTGTGGCCGCCGATATGGATCTGAGTCTTCCCCAGAACCGGAGGAAGACTAAAGACATCCGAGATCTCAAATCGGGCAGCAACAAGATGTTGTCATGTGTGTCAGAAGTCTGAATATAGCGCGACGGCAATCTGCGATCACATGGGCCTGCACTGGAAGCCCCAACGTCAACATTGTCAAGACATGCAAGATGAGAGGTTCTGAAGGCGATCCGAGGTAGCAGACCGGAGAGGTGGTGGATGCCGAATAGACTCTTGGAGGAGAAGAGAGAGAAGATCTGCCTGGCGATAGACAAGCGGGCGGATTGCAACAGGGCACGCGGAGAAGCAGAACAGCCTCCATCTCGATCTCTACCGTTTTGGAATCCATGTCTCAGGAGAGATCCGATCTCGCAAGCCACCTTGATCGCCATTTCTTGGCCCTGATTCATTATATATATCAAGACGCCGCTTTGCATAATAATTCTTTTCGCCTTCCTCTCTCCCTACCCCCCGTACTTGGAGTCCCATGGCTCATGTTAGACACCCGCCCAGACAGCCAGACCGCGATGTCCGTATGCATGACCCGCCTCCGTCTGCTGTCCATTCCCACCTGATTCCACACTCTCATCCTCATTCCCAGCCCCCCCATCTCAACGGTGTTACCCCTATGCCCCCGACACCCATGTTATCCAACGGGGCTGCTCATCCAAGTGCCATCTCTCCCACAGCTCCTCTCAACGCTGCTCCTAATGGTGCACCACCTGCACCGCCAACCTTGGTACACAAACTTGCTGTAGCAAATGAACAAACCTGGCTCTTAATCGGTATGTGGGGATGTTCCGCTCGATCTTCTGTGAAGATTTTTATCCTGATCTAGGAGGAGTTGCCGAGCAAATGGGTGACTTGGAACATGCTCTCTCTGCTTATGAAAATGCCCTGCGGCACAACCCGATGTCCCTTTCTGGCCTTACACAGGTCGCTGGCATTGCTCGGATCAAGGAGAACTATCCCAAGGTAGGTCGTAATTTCGATCTCCTCTTGAATCTGTTCGTCCTGGGTATCTTCCGGGTCTCCGCGGACAAATGCATTTTTTCTTGACAAGATCTCGTAATGATGTAATATTCATTTCAGGCTATCGATTACTTCCAGCGTGTCCTCTCTCTCCACGAAGACAACGGCGAGGTCTGGGGCGCGCTTGGTACGTCCATCTCTTCCCAACTAACTGCCGCTTATTCATAATCACAATCAAGGACATTGTTATCTCATGCAGGATGACCTTCAGAAGGCCTACTCCGCCTACCAACAAGCTCTTTATCTGCTTCCTGACCCCAAGGTATTTTGCCTTTTCCATAATCCCCCCTTCGACTCACATGTCTCATAGAATGATCCGAAGCTCTGGTATGGTATAGGAATTCTATATGACCGATACGGTTCTCTCGATCATGCCGAGGAGGCCTTTTCCTCCGTTCTTCGCATGGACAAAAGTAAGATTTGCCTCCTCATTTTCTGCCAGGTCATACTGATCATAATTAAGACTTTGACAAGGCCAATGAAATTCTTTTCCGCCTTGGCATTATATATAAGCAGCAAGCTAAATACGAAGAGTCTCTGGCCTGCTTTGATCGCATCCTTCACAACCCTCCTAGTCCCCTCGTCAATGCTGATATCTGGTTCCAAATTGGGCACGTTTATGAACAGCAAAAGGATGTAAGTTGTCTTATCCTGACACCGTCATACGTTCTCACGTATCACAGCACTGCCGAGCCAAAGATGCCTATGAGCGCGTCGTAGCCGATAATTCTACTCATGCCAAGGTCTTGCAGCAGCTTGGTTGGCTATATCACCAAGATGGATCCAATTTTCAAAATCAGGAATCTGCCATCCAATACCTCACCAAGAGCCTGGAGGCTGGTCAGTTAACATCTTGTAATTCTTTGCTTTCCTTATTTATATTTTTTAAGATCCTTCGGACGCACAGAGCTGGTACCTTCTGGGTCGCGCCTACATGGCAGGCCAAAAGTACAATAAGGCATATGAAGCTTATCAACAAGCTGTGTATCGGGATGGCCGCAATCCTACTTTCTGGTGTTCGATTGGTGTCCTTTACTTCCAGATCAATCAATTTCGAGATGCGCTTGACGCCTACTCTCGTGCTATCCGCATTAATCCCTATATCCCTGAAGTCTGGTTTGATCTCGGCAGTCTCTACGAGAGCTGCAACAATCAAATTACTGACGCCATTGATGCTTATGCTCGTGCTGCAGAACTTGATCCTAACAATGTTGCCATCACCCAACGTCTTCAGCTTCTCCGAACTGCACAGCATACTGGTGGACAGCTTCCTGTAGCCCCTGGACCTCAGGATGTTCATCCAACGGCTTATGCCACTTCCATTGTGCCTCCACTCTCCCTCGGTGGAGGCGCTCCTCCTGTTTTACAATCGACGTCTCATCGGCCTGTCTTCAACGCGGATGTTCGTGGCCCGAGTGAAATTGCATTACCTCCGCCCTCTCAGGTAGGCAACGGTCGTGCATCTCCTCCTTTCCGTGGTGGACCACCACCTCCGGTCGTCCTTGACGAAGCTCGCCATCCGCAATCACAGAATCCTTTGGCTCCAATGGATGTGGATCGTCCGCCCAATCCACGTGAATATCCGCCTCACCCTCACCCTCGTCCTCAGACAGGTGGTCAGGGTCCTCTACCTCAACAGATGGGACTTCCTAGTGATGATGCCCGTGGTGTGCATCTTGCAGACTCTTACTCTAATCGTGTTCAACGCCCGCCTTCTCGTCCCACCTCTCCCGTCCATCCTTCTCGTCGTTCTCCTCCCAGCTTTCAGTACCCTTCCCGTCCTCCTGTCGGTCCTGCCCAACCAAGTTCTGGTCCTCTCCACAGGTCTCCAAGAGCATACCCCCCATCATCACATGAGACCCATCGTTCTCTGGACCGTGAGATGTATGATAGGCGTGTTCCCGATCCTCGCGACTGGGAACAGGAACGCATGAGTGAGCGGCGTGGTCGACCTTCTGAGTCGCAGCATCCTGGTTCATTCTATCCACCACGTTCACCAGCAACAAACATGGCGCGTCCAAATAGCCCTCCTGAGTCCTCACCTCGCTTACAGCAAGCTCGATATTGGGATGCTAAACTTCCAACCACTGGACCAGCGCATGGCAGACCAATTTCTCCGTCCACGCTTCCCCACGAGATGACCTCTTCAAGCCGTCGATATGACCCACGATACGATGCACGGGACATGCGAGAGTATGAGCAAGATCAGCGGAATGACCGCTCATACGCGGGGTCTCCTGAGGGGACGCGCACTCAAGTGAGGAATCCCGTACCTTTGTTTCCTCCTGGTGCTCGCGAATCTCAAAGTCCTCATCTTTCTGCCTTGGATGTCAAAGGAAGACAACAAAGAAGGGCTCGCGGAGATTCTCTTGTTTCCCAGCCGCCGCCGCCCCTACCTCAACCATTGACTTCCTCGATGCAAGACCAAAGTAAGGGCAGAGACCGCGACAAGCGCAAGCCTCGAACTGTCATGTCCAAGAAAAAAGATGAACCTGGCATGGAGACACCAAAGATGTACACGAGCGATCGGTCGAAAGGCGTGCCTTATAAGGGACCCAATTCTCCTGAACCTGTCAGCTCAAATGGGTCATCGCGATCATTTCAACCGTCGCCTACGACAGCAGGTGCTCGTCCTCCGCCTCGTATTGTCGATGAAGATTATGATGGTGTTGCTGATGCATTGATAGGTCTTGCAGGAGGGAGTGGATATCGCGGAGGCGCTGAGGGTTCTCAATCAGGTGAAGGACTCGGTCACTCTCCGCCTGTGTCCGTTGGTAGTCGCCACAGTGACCCTTCTCCACGCCCGCCCGTGCTTCACAGGAATTCCGTTTCGTCGACCCGTAGCCACGCTTCGCCATCCACTTCAAGTGCCCCTCTCAAGAGGGCGCTCAGCCCTACTCCCGAAGAACCGGAAAGTAAGCGATCTCGGGTGGAAGTTTCCAAGCGACGACCATCGTCCAATGGACGGCGAACGCCTTCGTCTAGACCATCCCCGATCCCTTTCAGAACTCATTCAGTGACATCTCGCTCACCCGAAGCACGACAAGCGCATGATACTTATCCTCCGAGTCCTCCTCTGCCTTCTGTCCTCCCGCCCCATCCACGACCGGTCGGAGCAGGATCAATTTCGAACCAAATTATGCCTCTCCCTCCTATCACTACACTATCGTCGCCTTCAACCGTAGGATCTCCCCGAGATGATAGGATGCAGGTGGATGAGGCTCGTTCTGTAACACCGCCTTCGAGGAGTGGGAAGTTGGCTGACGTCGTTCATTCTTCAGTGTCGAATCCGCGGTCGCCACTTGTAAAGCACTCGCCCTCACCGAAGTCGGACAAGAAGGAGGCTTGAAAAATGAACAAATTTTTTCCCTCGCTCTCTTACTTTTTTAGTTGTTCATTGCATAGCCGTGCTCCTCACTTTCTTTAATATTGCACTATGAGTCTTTTCCTCTATGAATTATATGCAAAAAACCTAGTACTCAAAATCAAAATCGAATTTAGCTTATCTATGGTCTTATGTCACAGAGTATATAAATTTCTGCAATGATAATGAAACTTTCTGTTCCAATAGACGAAGGACAGGATCGATTCAAGAAAGTAGATCTGTAAGGGCTAATTGTTCTGAAACCTTAGAACCCTGCATCAGGAGTAATGTCTCTTTCGCAAACCAGGCCGAAACTAAAGTACTCTGATATGTACGTCAGCCATGATCACGTACGAGATGGGCACGAGGAGTGAGGTGAATAATGCTGACGGCTTTAGGCAATTGCCACGTAGATATGCTCTCGTAGTTGGTCCTGCATTCTCGAGTGCGTGTGCATTCCAAATGAGCATCTACCATTCCATGCTACCTAGAGGGCTGGAAGCTATTTTGGTCTGCTTGCTGAAGCCAACTTCGATATGCAACGAGAACTGCGAGAATCATCTCGACACGCAGCGAGCTGCCATGCTGTCATGCGATGCTCATTACCAAATTGGAGTTATTTTGGCCACCAGTGCAGTGAATTGGGGAAGCAATGTAATAGACAACGTTCTTAGAGTTATATTTCCCGGCAATTGTTGTACTTGATTTGGAAGTTAAATTGTTGAATAAATAGACTTGACTTACCCTTCCCTATTCCTCTCCCAGATTACAAGTCCTTAACTGAAGAGATTGTATGATATGTGTAATAAGCGTCAATAGTTTTGTATTTGGTCATAGGGATGTCTCATGAGGATAACGATAGGGTGAACATTAGAATAGGAAACTCCTCTCGGCGGTGGGGGAAGGTACAACTCGAGAACGGATAGAGAAGCGGAACTGGAGAGGGTTCGGCGTTCTGATCTAGGAACTTCAATTTCGAGCTATTTGCGAAGCTTGATTCTCCTTAAATGGGCAGTTTCATTTCATAAGTCGAGGAGGGGCCTTTTGTGACGAATTTGATGAAGAGCAGTTTAGCTTTCGATCACGCAATAGGCCGGTGGTGGGTCATGAGTGCATCGTGACTCGGACTTGGTTAATATAGGTCAGAAGGTGTCATAGGCTTCTGGAAGCTCGTTTCGAAGTAGCGGAGATACCTGCTCAGGGAATGAAGTGGCTTGACCGTTGAGAGAGACTTAGGGGTCTGGCATAAGATGACTAGGTTAAGTGTATACCCCTTAAGTGGTTCTGGCAGCCAACGTCACGTCTGCCTATCGAGCCTGATGAAATCACCGGAAACTATGCAGCTGCCGTCAACTGCTGCCATCGAAACGAAAATGCTGTGGCTATGCCCACGTTAAAATTACCTGAAGACGGGAATTCTAACTGGCTTAACTGCAAACATCACTTCCTTGGTGTCTCATAAGAGTGCAACAATATACACTTATCGAACTACGGATTTGGACTGCGATTGGTTAATATCTGATACGTGGATTTAATAATATCAATTGAAGCCATGGTAAGCGCTGTGTGTGCCACGAATGTGACGATGTGGATAAGGGTTTGGAGGCATGTTTGCTTTGTCACCTACTGATGATCTATGATTGATATCCGCATCGTTACAAAGTATAATAGTGAGAGTTGTGAAACCATGAGCGCCTGATCTTGGTGATAGAATTCGGAATAACATGGACTGCCAGATGGTTTGGACCGAGTTGGTTTTTTGATTTGGACAAGGGTAAGGATATTTTAATCTTTGATGTAAAAATTGCATTGTGTCAGCAAGTTCGCCTATTGCCAATCTGCCAAACATACAAACTCGCATGACCACATACGTCAAACACACTTCTGCTTAGGGGATTTCGAACATAGGTGTTATGATCCCATGTTCATCGGACAGATGAAGTCGGAGGGTCTGATCTCGGTTAGTATAGATTGAGTGTATGTTTGATCACGATAGGCATCGGCACATGTTGTGATAGGATAGTGTGTTGTATCCCCAGAACGGATTGTATTGCTCACCGCCGCTCGCCGTGATCTGTGACAAGTGGGTTCTTTGGGCTCCCTAAATGGAAGCTCCTGTTATCATCCTATTCAATGGACAACGTGAGAACTGTTCCCGCACGCATTCTAAAGCAGAGAGCTCATGACAACATCTAGATCATCACATCTCAGGTTACTTAATAAGGAATGTACCATTGTTGATCGCCAACCGGGTCCCTGGCACAAGGGAATGAAACCACCGTCATGTGCAAGTCTCCAGTGACTGGGAAAGTTCTATTCCACTGAATTGATCCCGCGGGACCAGTCAGTGCCTCTGAGCCTGAATGACTGAAAGCGCAATTTCCATGTTCCTCAAATGGAGACAACTTCGCTCGCATCATGGATTTAGCGTAGTTATTATTGAGCGGCTATGCGCACGCCCTTCAGTGAGCCGCATCATTTCAATCCGAAAAGCTCAAATATTGGTAATAAGTTGTAGAGATCTTGCACCTTCTATAGGGATTGATAGAAGCTGTCAGCAGAGGGTGGAGTTACTATGGAGCTTTTAGTAGAAAGTGGACTTTGACGGTCGAGCGCGAGGAGATGCTTTGCATGTAATTTCGGTAATTAAGGGGTTGAATCTATCTAACCCTCAGGGAATTATGGAACATCAAGTTCTAGCGTGGGTGTGTAAGTTTGACCTCCCGTGTTAAATCACTTCGGGTGAGAATGCCGCGGTGCATAATATGAAGGAGGTACAAGGGAGTCTTGAATGAAAATGATCAAAAGGTCAAATTGAGTCAATGGATAGTTTAAAGACCAGGGAGTAGGATGGAAGCATTCCACGTGCGTATCATCGGTCGAGGGAAGAGCGGGAAGCTGGGGCGGAAGGCTGAGAGGGTAATTTATTAGAGCTCTCTGGCTTGTAGTAATACGTGTGCTGGAGCCGAAGCAGTAAACCACAAGCTTGGTGCTGGACTGTAAAAAAGAAGCATGGGATGGGATGGAAGCACATCGTTTAAATGCGGATCTTCCATACATGGGTGAAGGGTATCCCAGCGGCGAGAACCCGGAAATGTCGAGAAAGAATAGAATCCAGACCATTGAATGAGAACAGCATTTGGAGTTTCTGATAGATTACGATCTTGGCAGTAACCGCTTCAAGCGATTGGGTCATCATATATATGTTGGGTCCCAACAACTGACCAATGATATCGTAGGCCCCATGGTTTGGTCTTGTCGAATAAGTTGCCCGAGAAGGGGTCGGAGGAACAAGCATAGAGAGTTTGGAATAGACACTGACAATGGGGAAGCAAGTTGATAAATTGTGCTCATACTTGAAATGTTTTCTTATCTTTTGATTCTCTGATTCGCAAAGATATGAAGCAGGACGATGGGCCACTATAGGGTGATTGTAGGGTAAGTGACCCTTCTGCCTTCTGGGGCTTACAAGCTCGTCAAAATCGCATCCGGAAGAACGGAAGGTTCTTTACAGTTCACCGGAATGTCGTGACAAGAAATTAGCTGCACCATGAATCACGTTCGGAAGGAAGTCATATGGTGTCCCATGGGCCACAAATGTGAGGCACAGATCATGAAGTGTGTGCATTAGGTAGAAGGCAGTGGCACCTTGTTTCCTGCACAAGTCTCATGAAAGACATCGTGAGCGAGCATAGACAGTGCATGTTCTGTGCCTGGGTCAGGCATGGTTATACAGTAAGAGATCGAGTTTCCTAGTGTCATTTATTGAAAAGATTGTGTCATTCTCGTGCCCGGTGGTTGTACAAATTCCTCGGTAATGAATCACATCATGATATAACCTTGAGTAGTCTTTTATGTATTTCAACGCGTAGATCAAATTGATGAAAAGGGTTCAATCGGTCTCATAAATCTATCAAAGTGACAAGGGGTGTCGCATACGTCATAAATTACAGTATGCTATTACTCCACTACATTCGCGGTTTGCATCGAGCCGGGTTTGAGATGAACCAGGAAGCAACCGAGATAAAATGAATGTAACCGATATAGAAAACAGCGAGGAAGCTGCCAGTCAACGGGCCTGTTATAGTCTTCATGGTGCCCAGAAGCACATCTAGTAAGAAGTTCATCGTAATTTGCTCTTGCACGTAGTTAGAGTTGGAAGTTGACAGCAGGCGGAAGCCATGATGCACACATTCTTGAAGTTTCAACGACTGCATAGTGGGACTGGATCCCAAGACTTGAAGCTCATCAGAATATATGAGATCCCAAGCTCGGTTTGTGTTCATTGTTTGGGTGGACCAAATAAAGACGCGAGCATTCACTGTACACTCGCGAATCCTTCAGTCCCAAAACTGACATCCCGTTGAATTGAGTATAAGGTTGCTATTGGTCGCTGCGGATAGATCATGAAGCAGAGTCAAATATTTCATTCGGATGCAGGTGATAGGGATAATGCGGCCTCTAATCCGACCTTTTTACCAGGAGTCACGCCATCGCCGCATGCAAGTGAACTTGAAAGTAACTCCGAGGTTCGGGAAATGGGACATCCCGTATTGGACGGCACTAGAAATATAGATGGCGCCCAAATCATGCCGCCTATCATTCATACAAGTGTAAATTATCAATTTCGCTATCTCTGCCTTGACTGTGATTGTCTGTATTCACTGTTCTTTTCAGGCCTCAGGAATCCGTCGGATGAAAAGCCTGAGTGACTCTGGTGATGTTTCTTCAGGTCACACCGATAGGGTAGAGGAGGATATCGCAACGGTGCAAGACTGGGACCCTCTTCGCAGCGCTTCGCAAGATTCTTCTACCGAAAAAGAGTCGGGAGGGCTCAACTTGAATCAAGCATTGGAAATGGAAATTGCGGCTCAATCTGTCAATCAGGATGTACTCACAGAAGTGGAGGAAGGTGATGGCGTGCTACGGACAAGGTCTTCAGCAACGGTTACTGCACCGCACCTCCGTTCGGGCTTCAAGTCCGCCTTGCCTCCCCCTCGGCCATGGAACAACGATGCATCTCTCCACTTGCTTACAGAGAGAAAATTGGGATATTCTGACTCTGAGACTGCCTCGCACAGGAAATTTCTGTCGTGGGTTTTCACATCCTTGATAAATTGGGGTCAAAAAAGACGTATGATCTTTAGAAATTCAAGGCCATTATTACCCAAGTCTTCTTATTACTTTGGACCACCCCCGAAGAATTCTGCTTTTGGTACACTTCCTTCAGGTCAGATCGGGGTCCACTATCCTAGGGAGATGGTACGGATAGAGCGAGATTATTCTGGTGGAGAGCTCCCTCAGTTCGCCGCAATATATCCGTTAGAACTCGAAGGCAGGGTAAGTTTTGCTTATGCTCCAATGACGAGAGACTAACTTGGTCTATATTTATCAATCATCTTTTGTTGCTGTGTTTGATCCTTACATTGGAACTCATTGATCGGCTGATCTGGTCTCATTTTTCTTGTAAACTGGGGCCTAATGGCAATAGATCAGTCCGACTCAATTTTTAGAATCAATAAACTCGATCAATGAGCTACTTATCTCAGCGCACAGTCCATGGCATGCTTTCATTGACAATGCGCTAGCTATTTTCAGTCTACAGCTCTCCAAGTTCTTTCTTCGGAGTCATTATCGAAATGTGAGCGCGTGCTTTCCTTCCCTTTAAGTCCCAGTTTCGGTCTCAAACGTCCGGGTTTTGATGATTCGTCAATGCAATCATCTTAGGAGATGGAACGACTCCACGAAAAGATCAAAGATCTGAATAAGATCCTCTTTAATCCTGTTGGCTTGAATATTCTTTGGCCACGGAAGGTGGCATTCCTATTTGTAGGTATCATTCCGCCATCTTTGTCGAGGTTGGGTCGACTGACTGATAACCATCCTCCCTCTCCTGAATCGCTGCTTCCCCCGCTTGTGTAACTGGGCTGATTGCTTCCCGGGTGGTGACTTTGAAACAGCTTGAGATCGAGTACTATGTCAGTCATTTTTGTGTCCGGTGCCTTGGCACTATAGCTGATATATGGCGGTTCGAATAGTGATGAGGGCGCTGGGAATCGGAAGTCCGCTAATACTCGCTTTCTGGTGGACATTGGTTTAATCTAGAGAAGGAGCAGTTTCAGGCCGGTAGCCTTTTTCCAGTGATTATACTTAAATATCCTGGATGTTCTCGTTATGATCTATTTTTGCATCTCGGGATACCATATGATACCATGTTTGGATACTATGTTTCGATCATAATCTTTGTTTATCGCTCATTACGTTTGGGCAGGAAACTCATGTTCGATAAATTTAACAAAACCATGTAGTTCAATTGTGAGTCATAATTTTGGAAAATTCCCGGAGATTTTATGAAGGGAGAATCGGTGTGTTACATCAAAGGCGCCAATGTTTAACCCTCTACAGTCCAGGCTAGTTTCTCTATGTGCAAGAGCCACTAGAGCGATCTTAAACCACGCCCCAATAGGCGAGTATAGAGCCAGATTTTTCTCCCAGGAGTCATCTGCATGCCCATGTGGTCAATCAGATATCAAAACTAGACTCACCGACTGTCCAAGATTCACAAATCCCTTCCGCCTCCATGCATAGGTGACTTCATCAAATTCTTCACTTCGAACCCATCTGCTTTCACCTTCCCAACACCCAGGGAACCTCCGTGAACTCACAACGACCACCCTACGTGTCCCCTGAGACACCATCCCCAGCTCAGAATGAGCCAGCCAAGTCATCCGAGTGAAACACCCATCCTCACAGCCTCCTGTGTCCCTTCTTCCCACCCCTTCGTATCTATGCTCAGTCTCTTCTTGTAGTACAGAGCCTGGCCCAATCGTAGTTTTAGTATAAGTTAAGGCCCCGTGCCTCAGTAGTCAGTAGACTACCGCGGACTGTGTTCATACACCGCGTAATAAATTGTTGAAATTAAAAAAAAGAAAAAAAAGTCCAGGCTGGTCTAGTCTGATCAGATCTGATATGGATTTTTTTTTGAAAATGAGTCAGACTTTTTTGAGACATTAGGACCGTATGTATATCTTCAGCCAGAGATGTCAAATGTTTGTACCATGATGTTCTGATACCTAATAGACTTAGCTACATTTCCGTTCAGTCTGACCTTTCCAACATCTTGTTAGAAATGCAAACTACATTCCATGACAACAGCATGGAATGGAGTTTAGTTCTTCATTCTTGGTCGTCATTTATTATCATTCCATTCCACCCAAGAATGGTGGCTGTAACTTGTTGTTCTCCTTACTACTTATACTTCGAGTCTCCAGTATGTACCCTCAGTTCTCGTGCAACTTCGAGTGACTGAGGTTAGTAGTCATATTTTCAGGTAAACAAATATAGAGTTCTTGTGCAGCTTCAAGTGACTAAGTTGTTCTTTCAGTATACTTTCACATCTCCAATATCCAACTACCTAGAGTGACTAGAGTGACTCTACTCTGTGCATGAGGTTTATGCATGGGGAGCTCCCATAAAATGTGAGATAGATCATGACAATAAGAGTAGTCAATAGTTTATCCTTGACTCTACCCTTGTTTAAGAGCAAGGGGTAAGAGTAGTCATTGATCTACTCTAGGGTCTTGATGGGCCCTAATGACTGTCATCTTAGTCCAGTAGATGTTTGTGATCCCATCACCCAGTCTTGACATAAGTTCATAACCATGGCTTCAATCCATAGACAGTAAGATGATACCCACAAATTCAAGTTGTATCAAGCATGAGAAGTTGTCATTGATGTGTCATGTGCCAGTCACTCTATAAGACATCAATATTGTCAATACTTACTACTGAGATCAACTCAACACTGATGAATGGAGCAGGAGGCATTGGAACATTGAATAATCATAGGTCGTTGAATGATGTACAGATGTCTCAAAACCCCACAGCAGGTGCCTGACAATGACATATCTCTACCCAGGTGTTCTATTACCATCTGAGTGTATGTTTTCACCGTATGAACTAGATCAAATCATCAGATGGAAGCAGTTGCGAATAGCACCACATACTTCTTCTGCGCGTCTCTCGGAAACGGAAGCAGCGCCACCATACTTCCTTGCTTCTTTATTACTGATGAGACTTATTGCTCGGCCAAGTCTTTGCAAATTTAACCAGAATTCTGGGTTTCCAGAAGTTTGCAAACACTTCTCCTTGAGAGTTGGCAAGTACCTGATGAAGAGTCAAATCGATTTTTAGCAAAAAACTCGAGGGAGTTTACGTGTTCCATGCATCAATTTCATTCTCCTAGAATGTTGAAAAGTCATCATCAAGGCCACCTTGGGGATGATTGTCCAAACTTACCTTCAGGCAGATGTCCCTCAGAGCTTTCATACATTCGATCATCTCCTCGTGTCGCCTCGACGCGAATGGCTTCATCAAAATTTCGATAATCACCTCAAACAAATCAGACACGGCCTTAGATACGATTTTTCCTTGTGATAGATACTTCTCAAAGTCTTCCAAGGGATAAGTTGTACCTATGACTCTTCCAGGTGCTCTTCCAGGATCTATGTATGGCGATGGTGGACATGAAGATATTGGTAATGGCCTTCCATGCTGGGATGAGAAGTTGGGTGTTGCAGGGAATTTCTCCGAGTTGAGCGATAATTCGCCAGACTTGTCGTCAACAGGGATTTGAACTGTGATGTAATCTTCTTCATCGTCTTCTGTTTCACTGTCATCTTGATTGACAGCTTTAGCTTTGCCCTTTCCATCTGATGAGGACTCAAATTCTGGCTTGTTGAGATCAACTTTCATTGGCGATATTTTTTCAGCATTCGTCTTCAATGATTCAGGTTTTCTGTCTAACAGTAGCATCTCATCGTCTTCTATGGCTGCGAGCTCATGTTCCCTTCTCACAGCACCTCCTCTTGACGTGGATTTGGGAACTTCTTTGATTTTGAACTCGTCTTTGCATTTGTCGATCGAACTTCTGGCGCGCTCAAGGACCTTTGTGGGCGCAGTAAAATACTTGAGAAGTTCGGGGTGAGGTGGAGGAAGAGGATTGGTTGCAATATCGGAGACGACAGCACAGTGGAACATTGCTTGTTTGATGCGGTGGATCGAGGGGTTGTATGACTGTGCGGGATTAAACCACGGCATACGATCACTAGAAGATGAGTTAGGTACGACCAATAAGGTTAAGAATTTTGTATACCCTTCTTCATCTTTGTCTCCAGCAGTCATAAGATCCATAGTATCCACGAAATCGTCCATTGCATCCTGTTGAGTTTCAGTGGGGATATACGGGTGTTTGGTAATTACTTCTCCAGGTCGAGAGATGAGTTTATCAAGTGAGGTGAACGTGTATCGATGGACATCATCTGCGAAAGGCATCTGAGGTGAATCAGCCATTTTTCGATTGGAGTAGTGAACCAGCAATACCTGGGTCCAGAGGAAACATTCAACTTTTTCAAATACCTCTGGGTATAGAATACCCATTTTTGCATCCATACCGTCTTTGGATACCCAGCGAGTTATAGCAACACTTCCCTTTTCGTACATGGCTTGTACTATGGAAGACATCGCGACTTGTTGTTGAGGAGACGAAGGATCAGCCCAGATATATTGTATATCTCCCATCAGTTGTTCACGGCGTAACTAGGACGAGAAATGAGGTACTTTCCAAGAGAAGGGGTGAAACATACCTTCTTGGCAGGAAAAAATCCACATATATCTATACCTTTCTTAGTTTGAAGACGGGGAAATTGACCATCTGGACATGGAGTATATGTGATCCCATATTTAAATCCCCTGACGAGTTCTTCCATGTCAACTTTCTCGAAATTCTCTTCTTTGTTTCCATCTTTGGACTTAGTATTACCATCAAGTAGATTGGTAGCGCCATCCTCCTCCATTTCAATGTCACCTTCATCATCGTTATGACTAGCACCACCTTGATCCACATAATACTCGGTCCGCATTTTCAGTGGTACATAAGACACTTGTGAATCATCAGACTTGCCAGCATAAAGAGTGACGGGCTGGCCGAATTCATCTTCGCGCAAAGCATATTTTTTCCAGCTCTTGGGACGGCTCATAGAAGTACATTTACTGACTTGGACTAAAATTTCAATAGCTTCCTCGGCTCTAGTGTCAACATCGCCAAGTCGGAGAATTGTACCAATGAGCGCTGAGCGTACGGGTGTAATGTCGGGTTTGGCAATTTCCTGGAGGGCAAAAGTGCAATTTCCAACTACGCCTTGTCCCATGTTGCTAGTGAGGGTGCGGAAGAATTCTTCGTTCCTACTCTGTAAAAGTTTGACAATCATTCAAACAGGAAACAAGAAAGGAGAAAAGACAAGATACCTTATATACACTTTTTTGGGGTTCTGTGAAGGGCAGTTCTTCATCGTCAAAGTCAATACCTCTGACAGAGAGTGAGCAGGATGAAATCATGAAGTTAGAAGCAAGGAGACATTATGGTTAAAGAAATATTGAGATCGTCCATCTTCTTGACCGTCGCCTGCCAGTCCTCTATCTCGATGGGACACTCAGCATTGGTGAGCAAGATAATTTTCCGCGTCCAAGTCTTCTTAGTTGCCAAATAATCGGCTTGTGTCTCAATCGCAACAATGAGGGCATCGACAGCTGTTGAGACCGTGAAAAAAAGTTATGAGTAGATATAATTCAACTTTCCATCGCCCGAGATACTTGAAGGCTTCAGCTCGTCTAACTGTGCTAGAGTTTTGGCGTTGGGTTGTGCGATTGATATGTATTCCTCAACATTATGGTAGCCACCATTTGCGTTGTGCACAATGTTGTCCGTTCCTGATAATGAGTTATCAAGATATACTGGGGAGCAGAGTCTTTGTCGGAAGCACCTTCGGAACCAAATATGATTACACCACATTGGTCTGTCTTGCGCCCATTAAAGATCTGAAGTCGAGAGTCGGCTCATGAGATGTCTGGTCAAAAATGCAGCAGACCATGTCTTGTACTTTTAGTTTCACGAACTGCAGTGCATGTTCGAGGTGTGTGGTTGTCTTTGAAATCACCTCTCCGTTAGGCCCAGGCAGTTCCACTGTCTTGAGGGTGCCCATGGGCGGAGATGTGTCTACGAGAAACATGGTAACTGTGTACTTTGATTTGTGAGTCTCGTCAGCATTGCGCAAGTGCGGCCAGCGGTGGACGCACTCCTGCTCGCTCAGCCGGCATGACGAAGAACCAAGTAATTTAGGCGGGGTGAGAGCACGTGAGTAAATCATGTAAAATCACGTGATGTTCCGAGTCACAGGATCACGGCCGCGGGGAGTCTGTCTGAGCCATCACGCGGTAATTCGTGATTCGTGACTTTGAAGGCCGCCTAGATTTTTCTCAAAATCACCCTTTTGCAGGTTTCTAGTCTTCCACACAAAATACCTATGTCTGCCCAAATGCTGGGAAACGGTGTTCAACCGCCCGTTCAGCCCCACCTACAGCAGCGACCGCAGCCCATCCCTGATATCCAGCAGCTCATGGCCGTAGGTCTCTCCAATGCCCTTACAAGCAAGTTACTTATTTCGTCTTAGCGTGCATCATTCCTTCGCAAAAACCCCACAGAGCAGAAGAATCCCCATGAGTTGGAGCAGATCATGAAGTACCTCACTGCTGTTGGCAATAGTACGTCTTGAGATTTCGGTCTTTCAGATGCTCATGTTCGATCAATGTAGTGCAAGGCCGCATGCAAGCATCCCAGCAGCAAGTGCTCGCTCAACAGAACCAGCAGGTCTTTATGGCCAATGGTGATGGGTCCCATATCAATGGCACTTCCCCTCCTTTGTCGTCTGGTCCTACCTCAAATGCAGGTCAGATTGTGACACAGACTCCCATCTCTTTCACACCAGACCAAGTTGCTGCTCTACGTGCCCAAATTCAAGCTTACAAGTTCATCACTCGCAATGTGCCGCTCCCCGACTCGATGTTACAGGCCATTCGGGTTCAGAATAATGCCATCTCAGATCTTGAAAAAGTCGCTCAGCCCACGACCATAACCAATAAGATTGTTGATGCAGCCGTTCTGTCTGCTAAAGGTGAGGCCAGTCTTCCTGCAACTCCCGCTATCTCCGCCACCGCAGATGAAGTCAAGGTGGAGGAGATGGACGTAGCCTCAATCAACCCGGCCGACCTGCCTAAAGGGCCTTTCCTCGAGGACAATGCGAACTCAGGAATCTACCCTTATAACGCATATCGCCACCCTTTCACGCACTTGAAGCGCCATGCAGAGAACGACCCTACAATGTTGGCCACCCGCCTCCAACGCCTTCTGATTCCGACTATCATGCCAGCTGGTCTTGATGCTCACCAAATTTTGAATGAACGAGATCGCTATGTTGACGCACGTATACAACAGCGCATTCGCGAACTTGAAACTATGTCCGCGACAATCGGCGAAGGTAACTTTGGAGTCGAAGTCGAGTTGAAGAATGAAGTGACTGATGACAAAGGGAATCCCCTCAATTTTCTCACTTGCCCTCCTCCTACTTCCCATGGCAAGCTTCATGCGTTGATTGAACTCAAATCGTTACACGTTCTTGACAAACAGCGTAGCCTGAGAGCTATGGTCGCTGAACGTCTGAACCACGGTTCAATGCTTCCTCTTAACCGTCTTGACTTCCGTCGTACTCGCAGACCCACTATCCGCGATGCTCGTGCTACTGAACAATCTGAGCGCCGGCAGCGTGCTGAGCGCGAACGTCGCGCTAAACACAAGCACGTTGAGCAACTCACTATTATCTGTACTCACGGTCGTGATATTATAAATGTGAATCGCAATGCGCAAGATCGTATATTGCGGCTCGGACGCAATGTGCTGAACTTCCATATCAACACTGAGAGAGAAGAGCAGAAACGTGTTGAGCGCTTGGCGAAGGAGCGTCTGAGGGCTCTTAAAGCTGATGATGAAGAAGCGTACATGAAACTCATCGATACTGCTAAGGACACACGTATAACTCAGCTATTGCGTCAGACTGATGGGTTCCTCGATTCTCTTGCGCAGGCCGTCCAACAACAGCAGGATGAAGGCGGTATAGCTCACCCTGATGAAGTACCGACGTCAGAAGCCACTTTTGGTGCTCAGGTCTCCAATGATGAATCAATCGGCACAGACAAGAAGGTCGATTATTACGCTGTTGCTCATCGTATCCAAGAGAAGATTGTACAGCAGCCGAGCATCCTTGTAGGTGGTACATTGAAGGAGTATCAGCTCAAGGGTTTGCAATGGATGGTCAGTTTGTATAACAACAAACTTAACGGAATTCTAGCAGATGAGATGGTAGGCTTGGTCCTGAATAGTCAAAAGTGAAAAGATGTTAATAATACCATTATAGGGTCTTGGAAAGACGATCCAAACCATCTCCCTCGTTACATTTCTGATTGAGATTAAGCGACAACGCGGACCATATCTCGTTATTGTGCCCCTTTCAACAATGACGAACTGGTCTGGAGAATTTGCAAAGTGGGCTCCGTCAGTCAGAACAATTTCGTACAAGGGCAATCCTATGCAGCGACGAGTTCTTCAAGGAGAATTGCGGATGAACCAATTTCAGGTGCTATTGACAACCTATGAGTATATCATCAAGGATCGTCCGCATCTTAGTAAGATTAAGTGGATTCATATGATCATTGGTATGAACCTCTACCATTCCCATTGTTTTCCGAGGCAAATAACTGTATGCCATAGATGAGGGTCACCGTATGAAAAACACTCAGTCTAAATTGGTTCAAACTCTGACGACGTATTACCATTCCAAATATCGTCTCATTCTCACTGGAACGCCACTTCAGAACAACCTTCCCGAATTGTGGGCTTTGCTCAACTTCGTCCTTCCTAGAATTTTCAACTCTGTTAAGTCGTTTGATGAGTGGTTCAATACACCATTTGCAAACTCAGGGACTGGAGACAAGATTGAACTCAATGAAGAAGAGGCACTTCTTATCATTCGTCGTCTACATAAGGTGCTCCGTCCATTCCTGCTCAGGCGTCTGAAGAAGGATGTTGAGAGTGAACTGCCGGATAAAACTGAGAAAGTTGTCAAGGTACGCATGAGTGCGTTGCAGTCGCAACTATACAAGCAGATGAAGAAGTCCAAGATGATTGCCGGTGGAAAAGAGACAAAAGGGTTGGTTCCTTTGTCTCATTTCTTACTGGACTAAAATTACTGATACGTTTTGGACTTCAAGAAAGCCTGCAGGTATCAAAGGTCTCAGTAATGAGCTCATGCAATTGCGTAAAATTTGCCAGCACCCTTTCTTGTTCGAGAGTGTCGAGGACAAGGTCAACCCTAGTGGATATATTGACGACAAAATTATTCGAACATCTGGAAAGATTGAACTCCTGCACCGCATCCTTCCTAAATTTTTCGTCACTGGTCATCGAGCATGTCTTCCTTAAGCTATGCTAGCTATCGTCTGACACACTTTCCAGGTCTTGATTTTCTTCCAGATGACAAAAGTCATGGATATCATGGAGGACTTTTTGAAGATGATGGGCTGGAAACACCTACGTCTTGACGGTGGTACCAAGACAGAAGAGCGCGCATCTTTTGTGCAGCTTTTCAATGTGCAAGATTCCGAGTACAAGGTCTTCATATTGTCTACGAGAGCCGGTGGTTTGGGCCTGAACTTGCAAACCGCCGACACTGTGATCATGTACGTTACCCTTCGTATTTGTCATGTTTTTGAATTCGAAATTAATGATTTGACATATTTGCAGCTTTGATTCTGACTGGTAGGCCAACTGTATGATGAGACACGATATAGTGTTGACGGGTTAATCGCTTGCAGGAATCCTCATGCTGATCTTCAGGCTCAAGATCGTGCTCATCGTATCGGTCAAACTAAGTCTGTGCTTATCCTTCGGTTCATCACGGAGAAAAGTGTCGAGGAGTCCATGTACCAAAGAGCAAGATATAAACTCGATATTGATGACAAGGTTATTCAAGCAGGTCGCTTTGACAATAAGTCTACCCAGGAGGAACAGGAAGAGTTTTTGGTACGTCACTGTATACGAAAAGAGTAAATTTGACTTGTAGATGTATTTGCATAGCGCTCTATCCTTGAGGCAGACCAAGAGGAAGAAAACGAGGAAGCTGGTGACATGAATGATGATGAACTCAATCTTTTAATTGCGCGGAGTGAAGAAGAACAAAAGATCTTCCACGATATTGACAGGAAGCGAGAACGGGACGCGTTGGAGGCGTGGCGTAGTGGAGGTAATAGGGGTAAACCACCCGCACCTCTCATGCAACTCGAGGAATTGCCCGCGATTTATCAGATGGACGAACCTTTCGACGTGAAGGAGGCAGACGAGGTCATTGAGGGACGTGGACAGCGAAAGAGGAATGTTGTCAATTATCATGATGGGCTCAGTGACGATGCTTGGGCAATGGTGAGTACACATGCCATCTTCGATGTGGAGAGGAATGGTCTGCATAACGAAGCATGCTCCAGGCTGTCGAGGAGGGTGAAGACCTGCAGGAGTTGTCTGAACGTGCAAGGGAAAAGAAAGAGCGTAGGCCCAATAACAAGCACCTCAAGGAGGCAGAGGCTTCCATGAGAGGTACCCCCGTATCGGACGTGGACAGCCGTGGTCGAAAACCCAAGAAAGGTAAGAATAGGATAGATGAAAGTATGGCTGGATCGAAGAGAAAGCGTGGCCAGAAGTCAATGTCGGTAACATCTTCGGTTGCGGATGATGAGGAGGAAGATCACGACCCGGTTTGAATGCTGATCCCTGTATTCCGTTTACTTGGACTAAGGCGTGTATCTAGAAACGACGAAAGAAAGTCGGCGGCTCGGCTCATGAGCTTTCTCCTGCCATCCGAGAGAAGATGAAGAAAGCATTTGCAGAGTGTCATAAAGCGGTCCTCGCCTGTGAGGATGGGACTGGCCGTAAACGTTGTGAACTGTTTCGTGAATTACCTGATAAAAGGGTATGTGTCTCTTTATCTTGAGAAATGAACCTCTTTTACCTGTTTTGGTTGTAGGATTACCCTGACTATTACCAACTTATTTCACAACCCATTGCTCTTTCGCACCTTCGCAAACGAGCCAATAGCAATTATTACAAGAACGTACAAACCTACAAAGACGATTGGACTCTCATGTTCAACAATGCACGGACATATAATCAGGAAGGATCTTGGGTCTATGTTGATGCAGAAGAGATGGAGAAGGTGTTTTTAAGCACTTTCACTCGAGTCATGGTCCACTCCGGACTACCTGGTGCACCATCCGCTGTTACCGGCTATGAATCTGCGCTGACACCCATGGAAGAAGATGAGAGACCACCACCTTCAGTACGTGGACGGAACAACGGGAAGAGGCAGGTTATTAGTGATGAAGAGTACTTGACTCCGAGTGATGACGACTAGTCCAATGCCATTATTTCTATCCTTTTCATGTTGACGGTCACACCTTATGTCCTCTCTTTATCTTGTTACTTAGAATTATGGAACATCTTGAGATATGCTGATACGGTCGTCCCTTCTGCTTTCTTTCAGCTTCTTGGTGTTACTATGAATAATTGAAATTGTACTGTAACTCTACAATATATTCGAATATGAGGCGGGTATTCTATCACGACTTAGCCGGTTTAAAACCGGTGAACTATGATGAGAATCAATGATAGGACGAAATGCGACAGAGGTGGGATCTGTAGTTATGCAAGTAAGGGGAACGACAATAAGAACGGTAGGTTCCAGATCCTGTGCTGGAGTAATCGTACCAGTGAAAACATTCTGGCATCATTCTGGCATCACTGTAATAGACAGAATGTAAACATTTCCATAACATTTCGCATGGAGATCTGGCTTTCAGCGTCTTGAAGTACAACAATCATTTGAAAAGTAGAAATACATCTGAAAGCTATCCGAAGAGTAAACATATCGAGAACAGAATTTGGAATAGTAAACACCAAAATCCAAGCGTAGGCAGAGGGAAAGTCGAGCTACATATATATACGTACATAGGCATTCAAATATATCTGAGAGGCATAAGATGGTCCAGAGAACACGAAAGCTGAGACGAAATGTATCAAGTGCGAACGGATGAGTCTCATGCAAATATTCCCTTCCCTTGTCTCTCCATTGCTTCTGTATATGCGTCTGCGTCTCGATAGCTCCAAGATGATATCATACTACTGTCCGGATGTTCCGTAGTCATGCGCGTTTTTAATAATAATTGAAAAAGCACCAGAAAGGACACCAAGTTCAGGTTCAATATGAACTGGTGAATATTGAATTCGAATCACAGCGGGAGACGATTGACCATCTAGACGAATTCGCAATGATAGAGCAGGATAAATGGATTCTATCTGGCGGATGACGGAGAAGGACAGCGAAATGGACAAGTTAGGAAATTGTATGCGGCAATTCTGTTGGTACACGGGGAGGCATCCACCGAAAACCTGTTATTGATTTGCAAGGAGTGAACATATCAAAAGTCGGAGCCTCACTTGATCCACATAGACCAGCTACATCTGCGATCTTGTGTGTGATTACTGCTTCCTATTCGAGAGCGACTCAATGATATTGTCCATTTCCTCAGGTTCAAGTACGACCTTGGTACCATCACACTTAGCCTTTGAGGTGAACTCCGAGCACAGATTATTGATATCAATGTTCGCTTCCTGGACAGTATAATTAGGTATCTCTCATTCTCAAAATAATATCCATCAACCAACCTTGACTTTAGGGTTGTTCGTGATAGTTCTCCACGCACTCAATACCTCTACATTTCTTTCGTTCTTCTCAGTCCTAGGTAACTTCGAACCAGCACATGAAACCGTCATTCCTATGTCTAGCTCCGTTTTCTGCACTTTGGCAGGAGCAAATGGAGACAACCCGGCATCAGCAATCTTTTGAACCAGCTCCGACTTCGTTTTTGGGCATCGTGTTTTGTCATGAGCGACTTCAATACCAAGTTCGTTAATGTCAGCCTTTGGGCTGCCTGACGCAGGACTTTCCTTAGGCGTATAGAGAGGCTCCGAGCTTGTCGTAGTCTGCGAGGTCGGCGAAGACACTGAGGATATCAGACCTGTGTTTGGAGATCCCTTCTGTTGCAGCATTGAACCGAGATGATTATTCTTGAGGTGAACAAAATTAGGGGTGTTAATTGTGGCTTGATGTGCAACAGGACTAATAGAAGTGGTATTCAAGGAGAGATCAGTGTTTCGATTGGCATTCAGGTAGCCCGTAAACAAGTCATCAAGTGGGATGTCTTGGGTGAGTGAAGTGGGTAGTGGCCAGCTTGGTATCGAATTCTGGTCAAAGCTGAAAGGCCGTCCAGCGGATGCACCGCTACTCCCATTTGCGGAGCTTGGTTGAGTTTCCATAGGTGTGGCCATTGAATCGAAGCTGGATACGAAGGACATGAAGGTTGGGTTGCTGGCGATCATGGTAAAGGGTGATTCCCCTTCCATGCCCGTACTAGATCCGAAGATATCGAAATTCATTGTATTGGTGGTGGTTGATTGAGGGTTCTCATCCAGTAGATTAAGCATATTCGGATCAAAGGTTGTGAGTGATGTCCATTCCAATGGATTAGTAGGCTTGGAAGGTACAGGCCGAGTTTCTGGTGAGATGACCGAGGGCACAGGTGATGTACTATATAGCGAGCTCTCAGGAGAGAACTGTCTTGACACAGTTGCAGAGGACTCGGGCTGGAATTTGGAGGGCGTGAAAGTAAAATTAGCCTGCTTCAACATGACGTTCTCAGACTGAAGGCGGCCTAACAAATCACGAAGATTCTCGTTCTCGTTCAAAGCTGCTTCGTTCTTTGCCTCGAGTTCAGCAACTTTATCCTCGAGCTGCGTGCAAAAAGTTGAGGGCTTGACGGGCCAAAGATAGGCCTTAACTCACATCTTTAACATGTTTTTCCTTACGCTCACGGAAAGCTCGTTGTGCGGCACGATTCTGCTCTTTCCGCTTGAGAAGACGAGTTTCATCTTTCGGCTAGCAGATACATTGAAGTGACGGCGGCTGATAGTAAAACCAAGAAACATACAGCTGCATTTCCAGTTGATTTTCTCCGAGGGCTGATTGCAGTTGAGGTGGCTCCCTTCTTGTCATTGGATGCTGAAGACACCGTGAGTCTGACCCCTCAGGGATGTGCAACCGACTTACATGTATGCTGATTTTTTTGCGATGGACCAAACTGTACGATGTCCGCTCCACTTGCCTTGCGCTTCAAAGTATAATTGAGTGGTGATACATTCGAAACACTGTTCCCCTCTCCATCCCCACTGTCTTCGCCGTTTGGGTCGTGATTAGGTTCATCGTGCGGTGGACTTGGACTGCTATCTTCCGAGGGCGGAGTCAAGACCGGAAGCAAATGCCTGGATATGTTCTGTGGATCGACACCGTTGGAAAAACTACTAGCAGTGATATTCTGAATGAGGTCTCGTTGGGCTGGCGGATGTTGAAATTGCTTTTCAAGCATGGCCATAAAGTCATCGTCCGGGAGCTGGCCAAAGTCTGTTGACTGAGAGATATCCCAGAATGAAGAAAGATCTGGATGTTGAGAGTCCATTGGGTATAGGATGAGAAAAATGTCTGTGACCCTGAAACAATCACTGGCACTTTAATGACAAAGCAACTTATCTATTTAATTTCTGCTAACCCTGAAGTCGCGTCATAGATTTGAGTCAGTGCAACTCGGCCGGCTTCTCGGCCGAGCTGAGATGCCTGGTGAAGTGTATTTCAGCTTCTCATTCTTCTGGTATTGAAGTATCTGTCAAGAAAGCAAGTGACCAATACATCAGCGACTGAGCAACTTACTGGACACTCATGAGATACACTTATGCCCTTTCTATATGGTTTATCATTCTGATGATAGAGCAGAATTTATAGGATCTATCAAAGAGATATTGAAATTCAAAGTACAAGGTACTTGAAATATTATTCTCTTACTAGAACAATACACTTACAGAAATATCCGAGCCATGAAGATGAGTTGATAATTGTAATGGCAGCTCATTTTTTTGACTAAGGGGCCTCAAGAGAGAGAAATGTGGTTTTGATTTTTTCAAAAACAGCAAAGTATTACATTTACCATCAGCTTTACTAATAGCAATGTTAAGACTGGAAGACAGGTGATGCAATTTTTTATCATAAATTTGTAATGCAGTGCTTGATTGCAGTCCATGGTGATATTCTACAATAACACAGTCCAAACTATAAAACCTGTTGCAGTGAACTGTCAAGTCAACAGCTAACCACCTCAGTACATCATTAATGTGGCCACTCCTCTCTTATATAAATAGCACTTTTCTCTTTCTTATTCCTCAGCCATCTACCACATTATGAGAGGTAAGTCATGTATCATGAATTGCCATCTCTCTAAGTCAATATTTATTTTATTTTCCAGATACACAGGAAAGAAATACCAAATGTGAAAGTAGAAGTCAATGAGTAGTACATGAGAGTTTTATAACATATACAAATATAGAAGGTATAAGTGGTGTAGTCAATAAGCAAGGACTCTAACAAGTTCTCTTTGTCTACTCCAATAAAGAGTGGGATTAAGGTTAGAGTTACACAATCTAAGTTTAAGTCCTTATAATGAGTTTCTCTATTAGTGGCTGTGTTTGATTTTTGTTTCTCTAACAGGTATTATAGTCTTTTACATACTGTTTTATCTCTCTAATGATCTCTAGCTACTAGAACTTTCATATCAACAAGGGTATTTTATGTTTATTATATATAGGGCACAAAACAAATATCTAAACAACTAAAGAAATTACTAGGATCATAGACATAATAATGATATTTGTTATAAATTACTTTCCTCTAAGTCAATATTTTATTATTATTTAATTTCATTTTATTGGACATGTGGGAACTAATTACCAAAAATGGAACAGTCAAAAGAGATATGCTAGAGTAATCTAATGTATACAAATAAAACATTTATATAAGTAATGTACAATAATTACCAGAAACTCTAATAAGTTCTTTTTGTCAATTCTAACTTAGAGTATGATTGAGGTTAAGGTTATTCAATCTATACTAAGATTGTTACAATATTAGTTCTTGAGTTTGGAAAGAAATTATATTAAAGAAAAGAAAATAAAAGATTATGTTATCAACTTTATTTAACTATAACTTTATTAATATCCAACTTATTTTAATAAACTCAATGTTCTTAAAAAGATCTTTTAGATAATATATAAAATATTTTGAAACAATCAATATTCACTGAAATATTAGGTGATTAGTATAGTACCAAATATTAATCTACTAATATCTTGAAAACTACTAAATGCAGATATTTGTTATATATATAATATCACAAATGGTTACTTACTAGTTATAATGGATGAAGTGTAATAATAAGACAGATCAAGATAACTTCCTTATCACACTTAATGTTTATGAGAGAACAAAGAGAACTTGATGAAGTTCCTCTGTGAATTGTTCTACTTACTTATATACAAATACTATTTGTCTATATATATGCTTAAGTAATTTCCTGCAATTCTTTTAGAAGGTTTTATCATGTGACCTTTATCTTATCTTATCTTATCTCTTATTCTATTTTTAGTATCTTTGTCTAATCCATCAGAAAAGAGTTCCTGTTTTTTCCATCCTTCTAGTTATACAATTTTAAAACCAGGCTGGTTTATGACATTATTCTCTCTTTTAAGGTTCTTTCTCTGAAAGAACTTTGTTCTCTTGCATCTTTTCCAATTTCTTTCCAACTTCTTTAGGTATTCCCAATTGAACTTTCCATTGTTCTATCCATATAGTAGTTTTGCTGTAAATCTCCCCAGTATTTTCTTCTATTCTTTTTCTTTTCTATCCATACTTCTTCTCGTATTCTTCTACCGTTTCTTTTGCATTCTTCAGGTTTGTCTCCCTTTTCCATGAATCTTCTTCAGTTATATATCCCTTCCATTTCACTAGATATTCCCATTTGCTGTATCTCTTTCTCTTGTTCATTATTTTTTTCACTTTATATTCTTCTTCTTCCTCTATTATAACTGGAAGGGCCAGTTGCTTCTTCTGTCCTAGGACTTGTTCTTTATACCTTCTGATTCTGCTCATGTTTACTACTGGGTGGATTCTGATTGTATCTGGCAGTTCTAGTTCTATCGCGTTTATCAATATGACTCTTTTCATCTTGTAAGGTCCTACAAATCTTTCTATTAACTTCCCTGTCTGTCTTCCTTTCATCTGTCACTTTAAATCCTTCATGCTTAGTAGTACTAAGTCTTCTTCTTGGTATTCTTCTGCTTCCTCTTTCTTTCTATCTACTTGTCTCTTCATCTCTTTTTATGTCTTTTTCAATGTTACTTAGGCTTTTTTCTATGTTTTCTTTATTCTTTTTACAAACTCCCTTACTCCTTCCAATATTTCTTTCTTCTTCATTTCAAATCCTATCCTGGGATCTCTGCCATTGTTTGCTCTGAAGGGTAATACTTTTGTTGAGGTGTTTATTTTGTTGTTGTAGACAAACTCTGCTGTTCCCAGCCATTCTGGCCACTGTTCCTACTAGTAGTCAATGAACATCCACAGGTACTGTTCCAGCTTGTAAGGCTTTGGATTGAGGTTGCGTAACCCTAACCCTTAACCCTCTCTTTATCGGAGATTGACAAAGAGAACTCGTTAGAGTCCTCGCTAAATTGTATATACTACTTATACATGTCCAATTATTTGTCCTTGTTTACTGATCCGACTATATTACATAATTAAAAGAAAAGAAAAGAAAAAGAAAATAAATATTGACTTAGAGGCAGAAG
>Ga0153967_100211_pt1 | contig 33692 bp, 43 predicted proteins | sample TSFL051MetaG_FD_104688 | JGI IMG/M metagenome (GOLD analysis project Ga0153967, IMG submission 104688) | Attine ant fungus gardens microbial communities from Florida, USA - TSFL051 MetaG | ecosystem: Host-associated > Fungi > Mycelium > Unclassified | place: USA: Florida, Paynes | collected...
ATATCTCAGCATACGAGACTTGAGATCATCGGACAATGTTACATGCATCGGTGTCCCTGAACCGACGTCTGAAGGTCAATTGACAATGAATGTAACCATGAGGTGTTGTTAGCCAATCAAAAGGACGTTATTTTGATCTAACAGCCCACAGCCAGCACCTAGTAGACAACCGGTCTTCACGTCCACAATGCGTCCTTGTGGAGTTTTCTCCTCGTCTTCTCCTCGCAATTGACGTTCATATACCATACGAGTCAGACAAGGTCATGTGTCCCCTCGCTCTTTCACCTCCTCGGGTCTTTTCTCGACCTCTACAGCCAACCTCCAACCTCCATACAGTTGGTTGACGATGGCGCTTCTCCGGATGACATTGAGTTCCTTGACGGCGTCATTGTACATAGTGCTCAGCTTCTGAGGATCTTCTTCTGCCTGAAAAAAACGAATATCATTTTTCGAGTTCAAAGTGGCCTGTTGCACATGCCTGAATACTCCTAAAAGTGTCTTTGGTTCTGCGGACGAAATAATGCCGGAAATTGTATGAGCTGAATGATCGAGAGGTACGAAGCATTGCAGCGTATAAATGGAGAACGGCCCCCCTTGAAGGAACTGTAGCGGCAGTCGCCATTATTGTCGAGGATGGCTGACGATTGACTCGAGGAAATTAATTATGTAATCAATGTCTAATCCGAAATTTGTCGATAATTTCTTTATCAACACTTGTCACTGGAATTAGATAAGCGAGTCACATTACGATCTCGACGCGCTATTCCTGCCTTCTGCATGGACGACTCGCCTGTTGCTACGCCAGGACCCCGGCGCTCACAACGAGAGAGGAAACCAGTGACTCCATTTTCCTCAGGTATGTTTTTTTCAAAGTACAAAATATATTCCTCAGATGGCTTATCGTTTGCCCAGGTACTATCAAGCGCAAACGGAAGTTCGCTGATACAGACGCTGGAGACCATGCACAGAATATGCAAGTGCAAGATGAGCAGCACGTCCTGTCAGAATCTGCTCCTGAAGACAACTCTGTAGGACAAAAAGCGCTCAAGCAGAGGCAGAAGCGCGTTAATGGACTAGCCTCGAAAGCCAAAGGAGCGCCTCCTGCTAAACGGCCCAGAGCTACAGAAACGGAGATAGAAAGCCAAGTATCTAGTGATACGTCTGCAGAAGAGAGCGATGAGCCGATGAGCAAGGCTAAAGAATCTCCCAAGGTCAAAACGAAACGCCCTCGGAAAACAAAAGGGGCGGCCACTGCTTTACAGCACAGTAAACCTGCTGGTAGGCGAGGTCGCCGTGTCAAACAGAAGGGAGAAGCATACGATGTCGAGCAAATCGCAAAGGAGACTAAAATTGCAACTGACAACGCCCTCTTCAGTGCGCACCCTGCTTTTGTTCTGACCCTGCAGCTCAGTTCTGACGTTATATACAGATGCTCTTATTGATCCCACAGTGGCACTGCAGGATTCAGTTCAAGATTTTATCCGCTCATTACAAGAATCACCCGAAGCAGCCCAGGCAGAGCTCGTCAATCTCGTTCTTCGCTGCTGTGGCTGCAATGATTCGGTTGATGCCAACCAAGCTGTTGATCACGACGGCGTCGTAGATGCTCTCGACAATTTCACTGAAGTTCTCAAACAAGAGAATTCCCCAGTTTACCCGCTCACTTCCAAACTTCCTATCTTCAAACCCTTCCGTGCATCCCTTTCCGAATTCATTGATCGCCTTGTATCGTCCACAGCTGACCTTGGGGTCCTTTACACCTCAGGGTTCATATCCACATTGCAAACGTGGGTGATTGCAATGTCATCTTCTCAAATTCGTAGTTTCCGACACACAGCGACAGTGTTAGCGCTCGAAATCGAAACGGCACTATGTGATGCTGCTGCTGCCGTTGACAAAGAGGCAGAGGTTGTAAGCAGGCAAAGGGAGGGCGAGAAGAAGCGCAAAGGAACGGGAAAAGGTTCAAATGCGAGAGATAAAGAACTCGAGGCCAAGGCTCGTGAGATCAGGGAGAGACGCACAAAACTGGCGGAGTATCTCAAGGAAACGGTGGATGGGTGTGTATCTATTTGATCTTTTCAAAGATTGACTCATTGAGACCCTCAGCGTCTTTGTACATCGATATCGTGACTTGGACCACAACATACGCGCCGAGTGCGTTCGCTCTATTGGACACTGGTTTAAGAAGTATCCGGATCACTTCCTGAATGCCTCATACCTTCGCTATGTTGGCTGGGTTCTCTCCGATACCAACACCCATGTCCGCCTGGAGGCAGTCAAGTCGCTTTCGTCAGTGTACAGTCAAGACGAGTACATTGGCAACTTGATGCATTTCACTGAACGCTTCAAACCTCGATTACTTGAGATGGCGACCAGTGACATCGAGCTTTCAATCCGAGTTGCTGTTATTCAGGTACTTGGGACTATCGATGCCCAATCTTTACTGGAAGAAGAAGAGCGGGAAAAGCTATGTTTATTGGTTTTTGATGAGGAAGTCAAGGTGCGAAAAGTTGTTGGCAGTTTTGTAAAGAGGGTATGGAACGAAAATCTAGAGGAGAGGACAGTTCTTGAACGAAGAGGCAAAGACAGGAAGAATGCGCAAGAACTTAGCAAAGATCGAATTGGGCTAAAGGTACTAGTGGCTTTACTCGAGAAATGGGAGAAAGCACTCAGTGAGCTGGCTGGAGATACGGAGGAGAGTGAAGTCGGTGATGATATGCTAGTAAATGGTCAAGAAGAGAATGACTCTATTGACGGGCGTTCTAGACGGGCGTCAAGACGGAAGGAAGTGCTCGCTCTTGTCGGTACCGACAAGAAGAATCGTATCGCACTAGCTGTAGAGGCATTATGGGACGAGGTTGATCTGTTGAAGGATTGGGAAGAAATCATCGATATGCTGTTGCTTGACCATTCCTCGAGATCGAGTGAATCCCAGACACAGAATGGTGCCAAAGTCAATGACAAAGAGTTGACACCTCCCGAACGGGATACTGTGATTGATAGTTGGCGATTGGAGGAGGGCGAGGAGACAATCTTGTTGGAAATTTTAGTCACTTGTCTTCGGCAGACGAAAGCGAATGCTGGGGGAGGTAAAAAGGTTTGTGCAGTCCCTAACAGTGACTCTTCGTTTTATTTATTTATTTATTCTCTGGATAGGGAGAAGAAGAGACGGTTACTAACGACATTTCAAGAGAACTTATCAAAGCACTTCCACGTTTATTCATTAAATATCAGACTGATCAGAATCGGATCGCGAACGTTCTGGTGATACCGACTCTCATGAACCTCGACCTCTATCTTGAAATGCGTATGATCACGGTGTGTGGGGAGCCTCTGCCTCTTTTTTTTTACGGAAGCTTATATAGTACCAAGGCATATAATGGACTTTGGGATGATATCATCAAACAGTTCATGTCGCATACCTCAGTGACCGTTTTGAGTCATGCTATAACAGCTATTCGATATCTCATAGATGCGACATCGCTATCCAATGCGAACAGTACGAAAATTCTCGAGTTAGAAGATGAATTGGCGAGAGCGTTGCGTGATACAGTGGGAGGAAGGGATGAGATTGAGGTGGCGACACTTGCGGAGGATGAAGTGTTGGCGTTGGGTGCGCATTGTTCGAGGATTGGGGTATTGTTTGGTGTAAGGAATTTGACGGCGTGGATGGAAGAAGATGAGAGTGGAAAACAGAGCTGTGCTTGGGATATTGTGAGTGCTGTTGTTGAACGGGGTAGGTTAGGGTACAAGGAGGAAGAAGGGGTAAGTTGTTTTTTTTTTTGACAGGTCATTTCTTGTTCGTGTGCTGACCGTTGTGATTGAACAGATGGTCGAACAAGCATTACATGTGCTAGCGCTCCATGTCATTTGGAAAACCAAGGATATGCCAAGGACTCAGTCTACAAAAGAGTTTACACCTGATGAGGAGAAGGTTAGAGATATTGTGAAGCAGCAACGGGATTCTCTCTTGGAGAAGTTGGTTGAGTTTGCGATTGGGACGCAGTCTAATACGACAGAGGGAGTCAAGCACGCAGTGAGTGTTTTTTTCTTTTTCAAAAATGATTTTTATTTTTATTTTTGGGATGTGGGTTAGGCTTTTAAATATCTTCTTGACCTCCATGTTCTTTTTGCGCCGACTCAACTCAATCCGGGCCTGGCAGAAGAGACGGATGCTTTATCTTTGACTTTGGATGATGAGATGCAATACCGCTGTGCTGGATATATTCAAGCTGAAATTGAACGTTTTGCTGAGCTTTTGGAAGATGATATCGATCGTGAGGAGATGTCATCTAAACGTGGTAGTGATGACGAACAAGTGAGTGGAGAGGATGATAAAGAGGAGAATGGACGTTTTAAAGCTAAAGAGAAGGAGAAAAGGGGTCATAAGCTTAAGAAAGAAGGTACGGTCAGGTCCTTCTAATTTCTAAATCGAGCTCTGACATGTTTGTGACGCAGTGAATATGGAGTCTCGGTCGTGGCTTGAACGAGAATATTTGTTCATTGATGTGATTTCGACATTTTTGAGAGCGATCCGTGCAGGTGTTATTTCTGTGAATCATGGATCTGTGCTGTTGGCGCATTATGGAAGATTGGGAATTACGTTTGATACTTGTGTCAAGGTTGTGATTGATGTGTTGAGAGAAGAGGGTTTGATGGGTGGTCATGGTGAAATGGTTGTCAGTGTGGTCACGAAGGCTATCCAAGAGGTCTTGTCGCTGTCCTACTCTTTTTTGCGTTGTGTCTCACGATGTCGTTGATAGGCTTTTTCTCTTGTTATGGACGGCTACGTTGAAGACGAGTATAATGCTGTCCAACTTGCCAAGCTTCTTGCGAGTTGTTTTGTACTCCGTGGTGGTCAACTAGCGGTCATCAAACGACTCGATGCAGACTATATTGTGCAGATTCAAATCGACTTGTTGAATTGGATTGCGAAAAGAATAGCGGCGTATCAGAATAATAACAAGAACAAGAAGAATTTGAGGAAAAGTTTGTTGCTTTTTAGAGCAATGACGCCGCTTCTTAGTTTGATTCAGAATCGCGATGCGTTGAAAATGTTGGTGGTTTGGTTTGTGGGGTTCTCATGAGTGATCGCTCGAACTGATTTGGGATTTTTTTTCTTATGAATAGAAAAGCTCATCTAGATCAGGCGTTCGATCAAGCCAAGGTGCAAGTGTCATCGACGCTTAAAGGCTGGGAACCGGAACGACAGTATGAGAAGAAATTGAATAATGTGATGAATAAGGATAAAGGTGAGTGGAATTTTCTTTGTTTTATGTTGGTGAAGTGTGTGTGTGACTGATCCTGTCGTTCCAAGGTCGGAGAAGAAAAGTTGGTGATCGAGGCCATGTTGGTGTTGATGAGGTTTCGAGTGCAGATGAAGAATCGGAAGTTGAGCATCTGGGAGATACCGATGGAGATGAACAAGGACGATCGAAGCCGAAGCTTCGACCTTTTCGAAGAGGAAGAAGAAGACGTACGCGTTTGAATCCTGATCCTGAGGACGAGGATGGAAACGAAGACGAAGGAGCTCAACGAGATGACTTGGAGCTTGGAAACGAGCCCGAGGACGACGTACATGTGGTTACCCCAAAGGCGACTCGGATGCAAGATGATGGTGCTCAAAGTACCCCTCGTTCATCTGCACCACAACGGGATGCTCACGTTGGTAGTGGTGGTGAATTTGAGTCTGATGATATGATGTCCTCGTCGGGTAGGCCTGTACGAGAAGGAGCCGATCGTGCTGATGTAGGTGAAACGAATGTGATGCTCCAGTCGAAGAAGCGGTTGAGGGACGAGATGGAGTTATCGTTATCTCCTCTTCCTCAGGTTGAGCTTGAAACATCAATCCATGATCGGCCGAGCACGCCCGTTGATGATGTGCATGTTCGTAGGAAGCGGATACGTCGCTGACCAAAATATTTTAGCTTTTTTTCGTCATCTTTGTCATTGCTCGTCTCTATTTATCATACTCAAATAACATAGGTTTAGTGTACAATGTTTTTTGTGATGTTAGTAACCACGTTTATGGACGATGCAAACGTGGCCTGTGCGAGCCAATCAGACCGAGTCGTGTGCCTGTGGCGGCACGTTTCTCGGGCACACGAGCAGGATATTTGACATTTGCTCTCGACAGTCAGCCAATGCAGTCCGCCATGCAGCAGCTTGCCAGCTCCACTCCTCCCCGTCGAGCCAGGCGCCTGTGTTCTCCAGCTCCCCACCCCAGGCCCTTCCTCCCCAAACAGGTTCCTGAGTCTCCTCCTCCCAATTCTCCTCCCCAGAGGCGTGGCAGGAAACCTGCTCCTCTTTCTCGCTCTGCCCGTGAGGCTCAGCGACGCCTGAACCATTCCATCATCGAGAAAGCTCGTCGTACAAAGATCAACAATGCCCTGGCCACATTGAAGGAACTCGTCCCCCTCGACTACGGTAGCAAGGCCAAGTCACAAGACAACAATGACAGCAACAACAACAACAACGGCGACGACGACAACGACAATGATGATGATGACGACGACGGGGAATATGGCGTCGATAAAAAGAAACCAATAAAACGCAGGTCGGGCAAGAAAGAAGAGAAAGAGCGAGAATACAAACTCGAAATTCTTGTACGGACCGTTGCTTTCATGCAAGATCTTCTGCAACGTGTAGCTATACTCGAGCAAGCTAATCCACTCTGCTCTAAATGCAGTGGAGTTCTTCCCACTGAATCGCAATGTGATTCTACTACGCCAGAGTCAGAGTCTAGTCCCCCCTCTAAACGCGCTCGTATAGAGTCTTATGAGACTCATGGTATTCCATCACCACACGAGGCTTCTCCTCCAGATTACCTGTCGATACAAAATCGACTTCCATCCATTTCATCGTGGTTACCCGGTACATTAGACCCATCCACACTCTCTCCTCGAAACAATGGAGATTGGGTTTCGTCTGGACAACTACCGACTCCTCCTTCATCCACTCAGGTCCGCCCTGCTATCACCTCAGCTTATAGCTCACATCGCAATATCTCATCATCCTCTCCCTTGCTCATGCGTACCCCAGAAGAAGAGCATGCAGCTACAATGTTGTTACAAATCAGTGCTTCCTCCTCACCCCCATTTCGCCCTTTACCACCCTCTATTATGTCATCTACGGAGTCTCTTCACCATATATTGCCGTTGACCACCACCTCTGTTGCGTCTTCTAGAATGCACTTGAGAAAGACGATGGAGGGACGACATGATCTTGAGAGTATGGGCATACAGACGCCTTCGAGTTTGTTGGGCTTGGATCAAGCGTAAATAGATATACTTTCGGTTTTTTTTTTGTATACTAGAAAGGACGCGACCACGTTGTGGTAGAAATAGCTCGATATTTGAGTCGACCTGTTCAATGTAGTCTCTATCTTATTGTCAAATACGCTGTGCGATAAACATGGGGAGTCCAGTGTGATGTATATAGATTGACAAGTTGAATGACTATGGTTTGATTGCCCCGAGAAAATATCCTGATGACTGTATTTGGGAAAAGTCGGTGTACAAATACTGATTAACACGTACATCATAGTTCCTCATGGTACCTTGATTTAAAATGTTGATCACATTTACTCAATTGGACTGAATTCAGTCAACTGAGTATCACATATACCTCTCATACAAAATGATTAGTGTATGAACCAGTTAGAAATCTATATGCCTAAAGACAGATAGCATGTATACATTTTCCTATGTAGTTCTGCACACAATTTATATAGAGAAATGATCATTTATTAGCACATTCCTCTCTTACCTCCTACTACCACCCCCAGAAGAAGAAAAATAATATTGCCTTTACCAAAGACTTCAAAATAGCTTTTTCTAGTAATGCAACACCTGTTAGGCTTTCAGGAAAGAATTGGTGTGGTTGCCAATATTAAATTTGAGGCTAAAGAAAGAGGAAAGTTTTTTAGGGGGTCAACAATTTATAATATGGTGTTATGGAATAAAGAGAATAAGTAAGGGGTGTTGTGGAGTCCAGGGCATCTAAGATCTTGAAGACAAGCATTGATGTATTAGCATATCAAGCTAACATCATGATCTGGCTAGAAGTACAAGAACATTATATAAGCTTGGTAGTTAGTATACTTTACTAGTTTGCAAAAGAATCAACTCTTATGTTCCAAGTCCAAACTAGCTTGCAACTCCATTTTCTATAATACAAACCAGCTCTAGCCTTTGTAATAGACCAGTCTTCAATTTACCACTCTTGTAAGGATCTCAGTTGCAGTTGGATAACCCTAACCTCGATCCCACTCTTTATCAGAGTTTGACAAAGAGAACTCGTTAGAGTCCTCGCTGGATTTTGTACACTACTTATACACATTTGATTATTTGTCCTTGTTTACTGATCTGACTATATTACCTAATTAAAAGAAAAGAAAATAAATATTGCCTTAGGGGAATTTAGCGGTTCATAACACTACCCCCCTCTCAAGGGTCCTCGTCTCGAGGACTTCTTTACAGTTTGTCATATGGGTCTCTTAGATCTCCCATATCCTGATTTTCACCTCCTAGCTCCTCCAAATATCTTCTATCTTCTTCGAGCCTTCGTTGATCTTCCTCGTCTACTTCTTTGTCCCCTTCCTTTATCTTTCCTTCCTTACATTCTTCCTTTTCTTCTTCTATCTTTTTCAGGAACGGATTCTTATTGTACCTCGAGAATGGGTTCCTTTTCCATCGTTTCCAATTTTCTTCCATTCTTTTCCAATACTCCTGGTCATACTTCTTATTGCCCTATCCATAGAGCAGTTTGGCTGTGTATCTTTCTGGTAACTCCCTACTGAACACTTTCTTGTTTTCTTCAGCTTCTTGTCATCTGACTTCTTCCTCTTCTTCCCTGCAATATTCTCTCTCGAATTCTTCAACTAATTCTATTGCATTCTTCAGATTCTCTCTACTTTTCCATGTGTCCTCTTCCGCTGTGCATCCCTTCCATTGCACCAAGTATTTATTCCTTCCCTGCACCTTTCTCTTGTTTATGATTTTCTCTACTTCCCACTCTTCTTCTCCTTTGATTACCACTGGTTGTGGTGTTTCTTTCCTCTGTCCCTCTACTTGTGATTTGTACCGTCGTACTCAGCTAACGTTAACTACTGGATGTATTCTCACTGTACTAGGCAGGTCCAATTCAATTGCGTTGTTAGAAATGATTGCCTTTACTTTGTACGGTCCCACAAAGCGTTCAATAAGCTTCTCCGTTCGCCTTCCAACCATCTGGTACTTTAGATTTTTAGTGCTGAGTAACACTAAGTCGCCGACTCGATATTCCTCTACCTCTCTTCTCTCCCTATCTGCATACTGTTTCATATCCTCTTATGCTTTCTGTAGCGCGGCCTTTACTTCCTCCTGTACACTCTTCAACTTTTCCACAAACTTTTCTGCTCCTTCGTATTTCCCCTTCTTTCTCATTTTGAATCCCATCTTAGGATCCTGTCCACTATTTGCCTTAAAGGGAAAAACCTTGGTTCCTACATGCACTTTGTTGTTATAGGCAAATTCTGCTGTTCCTAACCACTCTGGCCATTGCTCTTGTCAATGGTCTATGAACATTCGGAGGTATTGTTCCAACTCCTGGTTCATTCTTTCTGTTTGACCGTCTGTTTGTAGATGGAATGCCATCAACAGTTTTGTCTCGATCCCTAACATGCGATTTAGCTCTTTCATAACTCCTGCTGCGAACTGTGGTCCTCTATCTGAGATTATGCTATCGGGTAGTCCGTGTAGTTTCCAAACATTATCTCTAAATAGGCGTGCCAACCCTTCTGCACTAGTTCTTTCTATAGTAGGTATAAAATGTCCCATTTTTGTGAACCTATCTACCACTAAAATGGCATCATATCCCTGCACTAAAGGTAACTTCATAATGAAATCTGCATTAATGTGTGACCAGGCTTTCTCTGGAATCAAATTCAGTATTAACTTTCCTGCTGGTGGTTGCGTTCAATTCTTGTTTTGCTAACAGGCATTGCACCCCTCCACATACTGCTTCACTTCTCTAGTGATCCCTGGCCACCAGAAATTCCTCATCACCAATTCTGCCATTTTCCACTGTCCCCCATGCCCTCCCACAGGCATATTATGATATAGCCTAATTACTTCTGCTCTTAGTTTTTCATCTTTGGGGACGTACACTTTCCCCTCTTTCAACATTAGGCCGTCTTCCTGACACCATTCTTCATTTCTCAGCATTTTCACTCCTGCCTGCTTCATCTCTTCTACCACTTTCACTATCTCATCATTGTAATGACAAGGCTAGTCGGGACAATTGTCTTATCACACTCAACGTTATGAGAAAATGAAGAGAACTTGATGGAGTTTCTTGGTGGATTGTGCTACCTACTTATACACGATTCTTATTTGTCTATATGTACGCTTAGTAACTACTGAACTTTCCAGAAGGTTCCATCAGATGACCTATCATGTGACCAGGTCATGTGATCCCATCTTATCTTATCTTATCTCTCTTTTTCTATTTTTAGAATCCCTCATCTAGTTTATCCGAGAATAACTCTTGTTCTTCCCACCCATCTAGTCATACTATTTTTGGTTCAGGCAGGCGATTTATGACAATCATCTTTTGCCTCGCTTTTTCTTACTTTATCTAGTAAGTCCACTTCTTCTATAATCACTTCTGCCACTCTCACCCTTCGTACCTCTATCCATTCTTTCTTCACTAGTGTTTGCTCTTCATTATCCTTCTCCACTCCAACCTCCCAATCTGGCCTCCTACTTAACCCATTTGCCTTTCCCATCTTACTTTCTGAAATATGTTTCAGTATGAAGTTGAACCTTGACAAATATAGAGCTCATCACACTTATCAGCGATTTAGTTTTTGGTTGCTCATGAAATACTCCAGATTCTTATGGTCGGTCCAAACTTCAAATTTATTTCTGGATCCTTCCAGGAAGTGTCTCCATGCCTCCAAGCAGCGTATTATTGCTAACATTTCCTTATCGTGTATTTCGTAGTTCCTTTCTGTTTCATTTAACGATTTGGAAATATATGCTACTGGTCTCCACTTGTTATCCTCATATTTGATTGACAACACTCCTCCTGTTGTAAAGTTAGAGGCATCTGCCTCTACTCTCAACTCTTTATCTAGATTAGGTGCAACTAGTAGGGGTCGATTTGTGAAGACCGTTTTCAACTGCTTAAAAGCTTTCTGCTGTTCATCTCCCCACCTCTATTTCTCTTCCTTTCTCGTCAGATTGTTTAAGGGTCTAGCCAGCTTTGTGAAATCCTTCACAAATCTCCTATAATAGTTGGCCAGTCCCAAGAACTTCCTCACATCTCTGACTGTTTTTGGTGTGGGCCAGTTTAGCACTCCTGCCACCTTATCCTCCTCTATCTCAATCTTCCCCTGATCTATTACTACCCCCAGGAAATTCACCTTCTGTACTTTCCAGGCACATTTCTCTGGCTTCACGTATAGGTCGTTTTCCTCTAACCTCCTTAGCACTTCTTCCACCAACTCGTCATGTCCCTCCTCCATCTCCGTTCCTATTAGCACATCATCTACAAATGCCATTATCTTTCCCTCATTGATCATATCTCTCAGAATCTCATTCATTATGCCTTGGAACGTGGCAGGTGAATTTGTCATTTCAAAAAATATCACTACTGGTTCGTATGACCCCATATGAGTAGTGAAGACCGCCTTCCACTCATCTCCTTCCTTAATCCTCACATTGTTGTAGCCCCACCAGAGATCCATCTTAGTAAATACTCTTTTGTTGCCCATAGAATCTACTAGATCTGTAATTAATGGTAGAGGATAATTGTTCTTAATTGTCTGCTTATTGGGTCTCCTGTAGTCTATAACCATGCGCTTTCCCCCATCTTTCTTGCCCACAAAGAACACCGGCGACGTTTGGGGCGATTTAGAAGGTCTGATGTAACCCTTCTTCAAATGCTCGTCGACAAATTTCTGTACCTCTTCCTTTTTGTTTCTGGAGAGAAGGTACACTCTCACTTTGCTCGCTTTGAAATTGTTGTTGAGATCTATCACATGATCCCATGTCTTTCTGACCAGCATTCTTTCTGACTCTACCTTCCCAAATACTTTCAACCATTTATGGAACCTCTTGGGTACCATTTCCTCCACCTTCCTGTGATCTGCCTCTATCTCCTCCTCTCTTCCCCAATCTTCTTTCTCATCTACTACCCATCTCACAATTTTCTTCTCGTCTTCTCTTATCTCTTTCTTCCTCTTTATCCTTACTATTTTTCCACACAATGGTAGGCATCTTGTCATTCTTACTTCTTCTTTCTCCCAATCTATTTCTGGATTATGAGCTGCCAACCATGGCATACCCAAAATTACATTTGTCTTCCCTAGTTCACAGACATCCATTCGAACTCTCTCTACATGTCCTTTGTAGAACATATTAACTTCTACCTTATGTGTGATTGTACCTCCACTGTTCCCAGTGCCGTCCACATTTCTTACTTGCAGAGGTCAGTCCAACTTCATCAACTTGTATCCTCCCTTCTGAGCTGATCCTTTGCTCATAAATAAGCCCATTGCTTCACTGTCCAGCAATGTCCTTACTATTCTCCCTTCGTGTGTATCTATCTTTTCGATACCCACATTCATCCACACTTCTCTTAGAGGCTTAAACGTTCGCCTCACTTCTCTTGCTTCCTCCTTTTGCACTGCCTTCTGATTGACAGTTCCTACCACTCTCCTTGGATCAGTGATTCCAGCCCTCCTCTTCTGGGCCCTAGGCACTGTCCATTCTACCTCTCCTCCCCAATTCCACCATAGCGTTTTCTTTTCTGTCCTACATGGCAGACAGAAAGTCTCTCCTTTCTCATTTCTCTCCACTCCTTCTTTCACCGCATCTCTCACATCACATGCACTACACACCACTCTTTCTGCTCTCCCACTTTGTGCTTCTCTCTCTCTCCACTCTTTTGCCTCCTTGCAACTTTCACACCACATGTGCAACAGTTGCCTTTTACTCAAGAACCCTTGTCCCTGGTTCTCTTGAGTTTTGGTACCCTTGTAGTCGCATCCACGACACTCTATAAAGGTTACCACTTCTCTCCTTATTACCCATCCCTCCATACTCATTTTGGCTCCTCGTGAGGGTAGTCCTTTTGTACTAGAGTGCAATTTTACTTTCTTCCAGACTCCCCTTGGAGGTGCCACCTCCTCACTCTTAACCTTCTCTTTCCTTCTAGGACACTCCCACTTCTTATGTCCTTCCTCTCTGCATTCGAAGTACTTCACCACATTCCTTACTACTTCTTGTCTCCTCACCTCCCTGACTCCACACTGCATCACTTGATTCCTCAAGGCTTCAAACCTATTTGTCACCACCTTCTCTCTTTTCTGCTCTTCTCCACTTCTACATTTCTGGGTGAGGTGCCCAAACTTTCTACATCTCCTGCAGATTCTTCCGTCTTTGCCTTCTAATTCTTCCGTCTCTGCCTTCTAGTTCTGCCCTTAGTTTGGCGAGGGCATGCCTTTGGTTGAGCATATTGCTCATGAGTTGGTTGTATTGTTCCAGAGACATTGCGTTATGTTCTGGATGGATGGTAGAGTTTGTTTTGTGTAAAGAAGAAATTTTATTATTGTCTGAGAGTACATCGTCTTCTTCAAAGGGCTCACAGTACGTCTGCTAGGGTACACAAGTCTTTTCCCAGCCAGGTGCCTACTGCCTTACTGACTACTGCCCTAATAATACTTTGGCTATTACTCCAAGGAGGAGATCCCTACTCTAATTGCCTTCTTAAGGATGCAGTGGTATTCCTCTGTATAGACTGATCACAATAGACCAGTAGCACGAAGTATATAGGATGAAAACGAGTACAAGTATACTAATGAGCACTACTCGATTATGAGGTCAGGTCTTAGATACAATGCCTGAGTATGGTATCGCACTGCCACTGTTAGTCCCTAACTGACTAACAAGTCCCCTTGAGCTTGGGGCTCAGCTATCAGGAAGTTGGGAGTGATCTGAGTTGATCACCCACCGAGGGAGCGATGAGAGTAAGTTTGCTTAGAACCGAGGCAGTTGGGAGCTGGCTGTGGAAACGGGTTCTAGTGTAAGGATCTCAGTTGCAGTTGGATAACCCTAACCTCGATCCCACTCTTTATCAGAGTTTGACAAAGAGAACTCGTTAGAGTCCTTGCTGGATTTTGTACACTACTTATACACATTTGATTATTTGTCCTTGTTTACTGATCCGACTATATTACCTAATTAAAAGAAAATAAATATTACCTTAGGGAAATTTAGTGGTTCATGACAACTCTACTGTTATTCTAAGGGAGAAACTCCTCTGAACCTTTGTTGTTTATTCACTAGAGAGATTATAAGACCTTATTGATATGTTTACAAAGAGTGTGCAGATTAATACTGGGATAAGAAAATATATCCAGATCCAAATCTAGAACTGAATGAAAGAAACTTGGTCCTAGTCTACCCTAGCTATAAGTTAAATACTATCTGTGTGTTTACTGTATAATAGAGAGGAAAATCTTAGCTGTAACTATTATGAATAACAGTATAATGACAAGCTTGTTGGGATGACTGACTTATCACACTCAATGTTAGAGAGAAACGAAGAGAACTTGATGGAGTTTCTTTGTGGATTGCTCTACCTACTTATACACAATTTTTATTTGTCTATGTATATGCTTAAGTAACTTCCCACGATCCTTTCAGAAGGTTCCATCATATGACTTGTTATGTAACCAGATCATGTGACTTTTATCTTATTAATCTTATCTCCCATGCTATTTTTAGAACCCTTCATCTAATCTATCTGAAAATAGATCCCATTTTTCCCATCCCTCTAGTCATACAATTTTAGACCCAGACAGATTTATGACATTACCCTCCCTTTTTAAGGTTCTTTCTCTGGAAGAACTTTGTTCCTTTCTATTTTCTCCAATTTCTTTCCAACTTCTTTAAATACTCTCAATCAAATTTTCCATCATTCCATCCATATAGCAGTTTTACCATGAATCTTTCTGGTATTTCTTTCTGTTTTTCTTTTATTCTTTTTCTTTCTTTTCCATATTCCTTTTCATACTCTTTTACCGCTTCCTTCACATTCTTCAGGTTCATCTCCCTTTCCCATGAGTCTTTTTCTGCTGTGTATCCCTTCTATCTTACCAGGTATTCTTACTTGCCATATCTCTTCCTTTTGTTTATTATATTCTCTACTTCGTATTCTTCTTCTCCTTCTATTATTACCAGAAGGGTCAGTTGCTTCTTCTGCCCCAGAACTTGCTCTTTATACCTCTTGATCCTGCTTACATTTACCACTGGGTAGATTCTGACTGTCCCTGATAAATCTAGTTCTACCACATTTACTGATATAACTCTTTTCATCCTATATGGCCCCACAAATCTTTCTGTTAGTTTCTCTGTTCTTCTCCCCTTCATTTGCCACTTGAGATCCTTTGTACTTAATAGTATGAGATCTCCCTCCTTATATTCTTCTGCTTTCTCTTTTCTCCTGTTCACTTGTTTCTTTATTTCTTCCTGTGCCTTTTTCAATGCTGCTTGTGCCTCTTCTTGCATTTTCTTTATCCTTTCCATAAATTCTCTTGCTCCTTTCAACTTCTCTTTCCTCCTCATTTCAAATCCCATCCTTGGATCTCTGCCACTGTTTGCTCTGAAGAGCAATACTTTTGTTGAGGTATTCATCTTATTATTGTAGATGAATTCTGCTGTCCTTAGCCACTCTGACCACTGTTCTTGTTTGTGGTTGATGAATATTCTCAGGTACTGTTCTAGTTCCTGGTTAGTTCATTTTATTTGTCTATCCGTTTGTAAGTGAAAGGCTGTTGACAACTTTGTTTTGATCTCCAGTATCTGATTTAACTCCTTCATTAGATTTGCCACAAATTGTGCTCCTCTATCCAAGATAATGCTTTCAGACAATCCATGTAATTTTCATACATGATCCCTGAATAGCCTTGTAAGTCCTTCTACCAATGTCTTTTCTGTTGTTAGTATAAAGTGTGTTATTTTCGTGAATTGGTTGCATACTACCAATATTGCATCATAACCTTGGGCCAGCAGCAACTTGGTTATAAAGTTTGCTATTATATACATTCAAGACTTCTCAGAGGCTTTATTTGGTATTAGTTTCCCTACTGGTGCTACTACCCAGTGTAAGGGGGCAAAAGAGGATGTGTAGTTTCACTATGTCAAGAATAAAAGAAATATTGAGACAGCCCTCAATCGCATGTTAATAAGTTAGTAGAGGAGAGAAAGAAAAAAAAGGTATTAAAAGAATGATTAAATGAAGATGGCTTAGCTGTAATTCTAAAAATAGCATAAAGATTGTAAGATCGATCTAGATCCACCTGGCAACCAATTCCTCTAAGATGTCCATCTTTACACACCGTAACAAGCTCCCTAGCAGATGTAGTCAGTAAACCGCTCCTAGGCTTTATCACACTCAATCCATCCCTCATCTGTACCCCCATACCAAACCTTATGGATGTGATACAGTCTGAGTGAAGAACTAGCCAGGCTTTTCAAGCCTGTTACTCTGCCAAAGGTCATCTGAGTTATCTTCATCATTAGGTCCTAGAATGAGTAGAATGTATAGTACAAGTTGTCCTAACTAGTCTCTCACCAAGATCAACTCTTACACTAATAGAATATCACATACAATGACCTCTAGAGCTTCTGAGATAAAGGCAAGAGCTAAGAAGGCTCTCTCTTCTTGCTTATCACCCTCCACCCTGAGTAATATATTAAAGTTTACAAATAGAAGAGACTCAATTAGGCTGAAAGAAAAAAAATCCAATCTCCCCTAGCCTCCCTCACTGCTTTTCTCTGAAGTATTCCCCTATGGGCAATGACAGTGTTACAGTCCGACTACATATCACTCTCCTAAATCTATCCATGTGGTATTACTCTACTACCACCTGACTTCATGGTCCACCTATTCCATCTCCATCAATCGGCTTCTCTTGGCTTTGAACATGATCTAGAAATAACTCTAGTATCATATGACTGCATTTGCATCTTTGATCCATATATAGTATCTGTTTCTAAATGTTAGGCTATATGTGATAAACTCACATATCCATAATAGACTTCTGACCTATCGTACCTGTTCTAAGTTCGTCTAAGTCTGTTATTCCAGAGAAGATTCTAAAGTCCTGGTATCCAGAAGCCCAGTGAGATGTTCCAACTCCAAAGACCCTGCTGCCAGCTCATCTGTCTTATCTCTTGAGGTAATAGGCTATTTCAGCCTATGACAGCTTGGAAGCTATCTGGTAAGAGTACTTTGTTGGAAATCTAGGATATGTCTGGGGCTTATAAGAAAGTCCTAAGAGCACATTCTAGTTAGGAAGTGGGGTTATCCCATGTCACAGTTCCACGGCAAATTCGCTGGCAGCGTAACACTAGTTCTTGTTCTGTTAGCAAGAGTCACATCTCTCTATGTATCTCTTTACTTCCTTCATCACTCCTGGCCACCAGAAGTTTCTTGTGACCAGCTCCACCATCTTTCATTGCCCTCCATGTTCTCTTACTGGTGTATTGTGATGTAACCGGATTATCTCTGTTCTCAGCTCTTTGTCCTTCAGCACATACACTTTTCCTTCTTTTAACATGAGTCTGTCTTCCTCTCTTCATTCCTTATCTCTTAACATTTTTACTCCTACTCGCTTCATTTCTTCTACTGCCTTGATGACCTCATTATCTTTTGCCTTTGACTCTCTTACTTTTTTTAGCAGATCTACTCCTTCAATTAACACTTTTCCTACTTCTGTTTTCCTCAGCCACTCTGCTTTTACCAATGTTCTGTCCTCATTGTCCTTTTCTACCCCCTTCCTCCAGTCCAGTCTCCTACTGAGTCTATTTGCTTTTCCCATTTTGGTTTCTGGAACATGTTTTAATGTAAAATCAAATCTTAATAGGAACAGTACCCATCTCGTTTGTCGTCTGTTCAACTTTTGATTTGTCATGAAGTATTCCAAGTTCTTGTGATCTGTCCAAATCTCAAACTTGGTCCTTGCATTTTCTAGGAAGTGCCTCTATGCTTCTAAGCATCTGATCACTGCTAACATCTTCTTATTGTGAATCTCATAGTTTCTTTCTATGTTATTTAGCAATTTGAAGATGAAGGCTACTGGTCTCTACCTTCCATCTTCTCTCTTTACTGACAGTACTCCTCCCATCACATAGTCTGATGCATCTGCTTCAACTCTTATTTCCTTATCCAGATCTGGTGCTGCCAGTACTGGTTCTGTCATGAAAATTTCCTTTAGCTTGGTGAATGCTTCTTCCTGCTCTTTTTCCCACTTCCACTTCTCATTCTTCCTGACCAACTGATGTAGTGGTTTGGCAATTTTGGTGAAGTCTTTAACAAATCGCCAATAGTAGTTAGCTAGTTTCAAAAACTTCTGTATATCCTTAACGCACTGAGATGTTGGCCAGTTTGTAACTCCTTCCACTTTCTCCTTCTCTATCTTAAACCCTTTCAGTCCCATTATCACTCCTAGGAACTCTATCTCCCTAACCTTCTACATCTATTTTTCTGGCTTTACATAGAGATCATTTTCCTCTAATTGCTTCAGTACTTCCTTTACTATCTCATTGTACTCTTTCTCCATTTCCGTTGCTACTAGTACATCGTCAATGAAGGTAGCTACATCCCCTTTATTAATTATGTCTCTAAAGAGGTTGTTCATCATGGCTTGAAAGGTAGCTGGTAAGTTTGTGAGCCCAAAGTACATTACCATTGGCTCAAATGATTCCAAATGTGTTGTGAACACCACCTTCCATTCATTTTCTTCTTTGATCCTGATGTTGTTATAGTCCCATCATAAGTCCATTTTGGTGAATACCTTCTTGGTCCCCATACTATCTATCAGTTCTGATATTAGGGATAGGGGGTAGCTGTTTTTGATCATCCTCTTGTTCACGTATTGATAGTTCTATACCATCCTCCTCTTTCTGTCCTTTTTTGGTATGAATAGTACTGGTGAGGTCTGTAGAGATTTTGAAGGTTTAATATATCCCTTCTTTAGCTGGCTTTCTACAAATGCCTGTACTTCTTCCTTTTCAGTTCTGGACAAGGAGTAGATTCGTCCCTTTCTTGATATGAAGTCCTCTTTTAGATCAATGGCATGATCCCAGGGCTTTCTAGTTAGCATCCATTTGGACACTACTTTCCCAAATACCCTTTTCCATTTGTGGAAATGTTGGAGCACTAGTTTCTTCACCTTTCTTTGATCCTCCATGATTTCTTTCTTTCTTTCCCTTTTCTCCATGGTCTACCTCAGGTCACTTTCATCTTTCTTCATAGACTGTCTTCTTTTTATTACTTTCTTCTCAGGTGTTCATCTGCATAGGGGTGGACACCTGCTCATCTTCACTTCTCCCATTTCCCAGTTTATCTCTGGGTTATATGCTGTAAGCCATAGCATCCCCAGGATTACTTTTGTCTTCCCCAGCTCACATACATCTATTCTCACTTGTTCTATATGTTCTTTGTAGTACATGTTGACTTCTACTTCATAGGTTATCAACCCTCTCTTATTGTCGCTCCTGTCTACATTCCTTACTTTTATTAGCTTTGTCAATTTTTCTAATTTGAAGCTCTGTTTCTCCACCAGTCTTTTGCTTATAAATAGGCCTGTTGCTCCATTATCTAACAGCACTCTTACTGACACTCCTTCATGGGTGTCTACCTTTTCTAGTCTGATATTGAGCCAGACTTCTCTTAATGGTTTAAGTGTTCATCTTACTTCTCTTTCAGTATAGTGATCAGAGTCCATATCATTCTGTCCATGTAATATACTGTATTTATTATGGAAGGTTGGCCGAGGGCTCACTGGTCTCCCTGATCTTTTGACGCCTTCTGTATCCCTCCTCTGATCTCTTTTTAATTCCTGCAGTGTTGGGCCATGTGCCCAAACATTCCATAGTTAAAACACCTTTGATCTCCTCCCCATCTTCTATCCACATCCATTGCGTTGGTGTCAGGACCCGCAGGACAATCCCAGATCTCCCTCAGAGGGTATGAGGTTAAGACAAGGAGAACTCGACAGAGTTCTCTATGAATTGCCTAGCTATTTATATAAGTACACGTGGCTATGCTAAGACTATTCTAAGAGAGATCACAGTATCTATTAGCTACCATCTGTCAAGTCCTGAGTAATTCCCCACGTTAGACGGCTTCTGCCCACATGTTCTCCCACACATAGCGGCTGCCTGATAGGCGTGTGATCAAGCTCAGATCATCACTCGATCCTTTCCATGCTTGTCCCTTTTATGATCATGACATTCCCGCATCGTAGTTGTTATACTTGTGTCGTCGTATAGTCGTTAATTAATTAGATTTAATAAAGAAAAAGATAAGTGTTAGAGCGAATCATAACAGTTGGGGTCTTGAACTCCTTGCTCTTCTTCTTTTCTCCTCCTCAAATCTCCACTAAATCCTCTCCTTGGTACTCCATAGAAACCCCTCTGGTGTCTGTTGCTCCAGAAGGGCCTAGCTCTTCTGGATGGCTATGCCTCTGGTGGCCTTGCCACCCACGCTGCTTCTTTTCCCTCCAACACCTTCTCCTCTGCCTTACTCTGCCTCAGATTCCTATCCAGTCTCACTGACCTCTCTCACCACTCTTCGATTGTGGTTAGAGGCAATTCTGTCTCTGCTAGCCTCCTCCTTATGTTTCTATTCAATTCCCTTTTGAATTCTTCTATGAGGTGTCTTCCCTCATAGCCATTCCCTCTAGACACCTTTTTGAAGATTTAAACATACTCGTCGCATGTTTGTTCCCCTTACTCCAGTAGCCTCAACTCATCCACCTTCCTCAATTCTTTGTCAAACTCCCCAAATTCCTCTCTCATCTTTATAAAGAGCTCTTCCACTATTTCCACCAGCGACACTCCCTATCTTCTTTCCTCCAACATGTTTTTCTTCCATACTTCTGCTACTCCTCCCTGCACATACATTAATACCCATGATATCTTTTCTTCCTCTCTACTCCCTTTCATTCTCATACTGATATATAGGTAGCAGATATTGATGAAGTTCACCACCTTCTCCTTCTCTCCATCAAACAATAGAGACTTCACTGCCTCCTTTTGGGTTTGTTCCCTAGATAGGAGCTGTTTGATTGCTATTATATGTTGGGCAAAACATTGAAGAATTTAGTCCATTGTTAGACCAGTCTCTTCTTGTTGCAGTTGTTGTTATTGTTGTTTGTAATGACAAGAGCAGTTGAGATGATTTTCTTATTACACTCAATGTTAGAGAGAAATGAAAAGAACTTGATGGAGTTCCTCTATGGATTGCTCTACCTACTTATACACAATTTCTATTTGTTTATATATACACTTAAGTAACTTTTTGCAATCTTTCTATAAGGTTCCATCATATGATCTGTCATGTAATCCCTATTTTATCTTATCTTATCTCTCATTCTATTTTTAAAATGCCTCGTCTAATCCATCCGAGAATAAGTCCCATTCTTCTCACCTTTTTAGTCATACAATTTTGGGTCCAGATGGGTTTATGACATTGTTATTGTTGTTGAGGTTGTTGGCCCCAGGATGATAATTGGTGGGACATATTGTCATCCCAAATGTCTTCTTCTTCTATTGTTGTTTTTTTGTATGAGGAACAGTCATCTTCTTTTAAGCTAATTTTTATACCTACTGGGGAGCATGTCTTCTCCCAGCTAGGCACCTACTTCCCTACTGACTATTGCTCTAATACTAGGGTTATACTATTGCTGCAAAGATGCGAATTCCTAAACTAGACAGCTCCTTAAGAGACAACTGTCACTCCTCTGCATGTAGGAACTACAATGAGCCCCCAGCACAAGGTTGATAGTTTGAAAAGAGACAAGCTCAATTTAGAGGTCAGGTCTCAGACATAATACCTGAGCTTGGTACTGCACTTCTACTGTTAGTCCCTAACTAACTAAAAAGTCCCCTTAAGCCTAGGGCCCAGCTATGTTGTAGTGGTCATTGGTTGTTGATGGGGATGGGTAAAGGAAAGGTGAATGTGTAGGTTTGGTTTGTAGGGGAAAATAGGATTTCAGATAAGAATATAAAATGCGCTTTACTATCCATACAAAAGTGGGTACTACCGAGTCAGAGAATCAAAATCTCCAAGTCATTCCACAATTATGTGCAAACAAGTAAGCACTGGGGAGGTAATCAAATATAAAAGGGAAGGGCTCACGAAATAGTAAAAGCTTGTTATTAGACACTAGAATAAAAGAAATGTTTTTAGTTTTTGCTCAAGAGCACTCTCACTGGTTGGATCTCAAAGATGTACGTTCCTCTCACACAGTAGTACTACCATCCAAGGTACTAGTCTAGTAGGCTGGCTCGCTGTCAATACAGCAGTCCTACCTAGATCTCACATTGCCCTCATGCAAGCTCGCTCTCAACTAACCATACAGTTGGCAACTTACTCTGAAAACATATAGCAAGCAGTTCAGCTCCTAGTCCAAGCAAATGCCCAAGTCCTCCTTTTGAGTGGGTATCCCTTGAGGGAAGTTTTGTAGTGTTTTTTATAAAAAAGAAAGAGAGAAAAAGAGCTCTTAGTCACTCAAGTCGAGTTTCAGCTCTAGAGCAATGAAAGACAAAAATGGGGGTTCTTCTTCTTACACCTCTCTGTGCTACTAAAGTATTATATTAGTATTACAAAGCCCAGAATGCAACAAACAAGATAAGAAAGAAATCCTCCTGATTACTCAAAAAGGCAAGTAGAATGAGTCGAGTTCATATTCAATCACACAACAGCTGTTCTCTATATTCTCTGTCCATTTCCTACCAACTTTCTTTATCTCATCAGCTGATCTTAAGCCTGTTCTAAGTGTTCTAGGGTGCTTGAGAGGTACTTTGGACATTGGTCTGACCGCTCTCAAGCACATCTTCATCGTTGATATCACTCCTCTCTGTTTCCAGCTCTCCTAATTTCTCTCCTAAACCTTTCTCTACTTTCTCCTCTGCTTCCTGTGCACATCTCTCAGGTCCTTCTTCTTCCTATCCCTTTCCGATGACATTCAGCATATCCTCGTCTTGTTCTTCTATATTTGGACTGCCAATTAGGACTGATGTGCAACCTCTGATGGTGTTTCTATTATAAATCAGGGGTCAGTTATTGGATGACATCATTATCAAGGGAAATGTTTTTAAGGTCAAGTTCACTCTCAAGAGCACTTCTAGGGGGGAGTCTGTCTTATAAATATGATATGAGACCATCCGGAAAGCATTATGAGGTACTGATAGTGGTGATCACAGTCACTACTCCGCTACTCAGATAGCATTCTTGAGTACACAACCAGACTTCTAGTAGCTATATCTGGAGAGCCAATTCTCTCTTGAGAGCCATTTATTATAATTATTAGGTTCTGAATATCACTTATATTGCCAAAATTAAATGTCCAGTATGATACTGCCCAGATCTAAAATTGTACAATTAGAGGGATAGGAAAAATGGAAGTTATTTTTGGATAAATTAGATAAAGAGGTCCAAAAATAAAATGAGAGATAAGATAAAATAAGATAGGGATCACATAACCTGGTCACATAACAGGTCACATGATAGAATATTCTGGAAGGATTGTAGGAAGTTACTTAAGTGTACATATAGACAAATAGAAATTGTGTATAAGTAGGTAGAGCAATGTATAGAGGAACTCCATTGAGTTCTCTTTATTTCTCTCTAATATTGAGTGTGATAAGTTGGTTGTCTTGACTAGCTTGTCATTACAATAGTGACTGTTAGCTGAGCTAACTCAAGATTATACTTTAAGTCAGAGTTGACAAAAAGAACTTGTTAGAGTTCTTGTTATTCGATGTACACTATTTATACACATTTGATCATTTGTCCTTGTTTACTGATCTGATGATATTACATAATTAAATAAAAGAAAAAGAAAAGAAAAATAAATATTGACTTAGGGGAATTTGGCAGTTTATGACAGAGCTCCTCTCTGAGCCTAACCCTGGCTTAGAGGTGTGGTCACTTAACACCCAAGGCCTCTTAGTAAACAAACAAAGTCATTAATTGACTGAGGCTTAAACTGACTATTGTAATTACCAGTCTTTTGAGATAGTAAATATATCACAAACTTCATTCAGCCATAACTCCATAGATACTTGCATGATTTCAACAATCTTAAATGTGCCTGAAAGCCCTTAAGAAGACCTTTCAAACAACATACAAAATGTTCCAAAGCAAATAGTAATCATTGAGATATCAGGTCAACAAGTACTGGACACTAATCTACTAATATCTCAGGAACCACTAAACACAGACATTTGCTTTCATGTGCATATGGAAGCTCTTCTTAATATGCTTCTTATGACAATAAATAGATCCCAAGGTAATAAGATTCTGTGGAGATACAAGGACCTTAATGTTTGATATGATATTAATCTATTATCTATAAATGCTCATCAGTCCTTGAATAGAACAAAGAACTGCCTCTTTATGGTTAGGTTATCTCTATTCCAGCCACAAAAGGACTGCTATATGTAGAACAATAGGTAGTAGATATGTAATGCTCTGTTTAGATATACAAACTATTTTATTTATATATTTAAAATCTTTACTTTTCTCTTTTAAGTTAATATTAATATTTATTTTATTTTCATTTTCATTTAATTAAGTAATACATTCCACATCAGTAAATAAGGACAAATAATTGAATATGTATAAGTAGTATATACCAAATATCAAAAACTCTAATAAGTTCTTTTTGTTAACTCTAACTTAGAGTGGAGTTAAGCTTGAGGTTGCTTACTAAAGACTGAACTTTTATAGCCCTTCAGTCTAAGGATTAGACCTCAGACTTAACAACATCTTTTGTTACTTACTCTACTTTGCTTTTTTGAAGAATTACTTCACCAATCACCAATTAGTAAGTTATTAGCATAGATGTACAGGTAAGTTCTCAGATGCTAAGAAGAGAGAGATAAAAATGACTTATTTGATTGCTTTACATACAAGTTCTTTAAGTACTGTATTTTACTAAGTAATAAGGATGAACTCAGGGTAGTGATATGCTCTGCTAAGCAAATGAGCAAATGAGTAACAGGTGAGTATGTAAGTCAAGAAAATAAGCGGAGCAGGGAGCATTAGAGGAATGATAACGAAATGAAAAAAGATCCTTAGAATATTCTTCGTTATAAGTGACTATTTGTGATAATAACAACTGGGAAACCAGAGTAGTTTTTTCATTCCATATATCATTGAACATTAAGTAGTAGCTCCCTCAGTTATTTACTTTTATAGGTAATTCCTGAAATGAGATTGTCTTACTTATTCTTAGTACTTAGACTAACATGTTATAAACACTTTATCTTATAGGTAAATACACTCTGAGTTGTCTATCTTTATAGGTGATCTCTGAAATACTTCATTTTATAAGTCTACATTATAGAGATAAGGATCTTGAAGTCTGTATCATAATAATGGCTCACCTCAATCATCACAGTAAGTATGGGTGGCTGAGGTGCAAAGTTAAATAAGGTATGGGATAGATATCTCCTTTTGCATTCCTAAGGTAACAACTAGGTAGCTTGATTGGTGATAGGTAGGTTCAAAATGTATTGTGGATCAAGTGGAGTTATTGTGTTAGTTCTTTACATTCCAACAGGAGGCAAGGCAATCAAAAGAGTATGTAGGTAAATCTTAAAACAAGTATGTCTAAAGTTTCAATGAAATAAGTCAAAATATAAACCAAAAATCTCTAGACATATCTGAAGTCTAAACAAAATAAGTTGGACTTTAGCAAGAGGTGAGTACTGTAAATTAAATATTATTTTATTCTCTTGTATATAAAACCCCATATTTGTAATAGAATAAAAAAAAGTCTTCTATGCTAATCATTGTATTGCTCTCTAGGTAGAATACTGTGTGTTTACATCAATTATGTGAGTAACTAGTGTCCTTAACGCCACTATGCTATGGTGGGCACCCACTAGAACAAGTACAGTTCTTATATGTAGTGGAGTGGATACTATGACTAGAAAGAAAGGTTTTGGCAATAACCATGAAGACAAAGTCAACAAAGATAAAATATTTCCAGCAACCCAAAATTTTCATACTCGAGTTGTAAATGTCATCAACATGGACATATTTCTGTGTCTTGTGGATGCCAATACAAAGTAGAAATTCTTGTAAACCTGGCTAAAAATAAACCCCCATCACTTGTATCAGAAATAGACGCGACAATAATCAACATGAGACCATTGTTTCCCCAATCCCAGCGCTAAATCTGATCCAGAATGGCTTTTAGGGGTCTGCATGGATATCGGTCTCGTATTACTCATCTTCGCTTTTTATAGGACGGGCCAATCTGCTTCAAGTACGATTTCTACGGATTGCCGGTATCGTCGTAAACAAAATGCTAGTGATTCGTACTTATCTTCAGTCGTGCTTCTTGGTGAGCAAAAGTTATGACCTGTGATCCCTCTGTATATGTAATAATGGGTACTTTCATAATACCCTCCAATCAACAAATGCATGATTTCATGAAGTACAACGTACTCAACAAGACAACCCTCAATTTGCGACAAGACGTATTTTTATTTTCGGAGACAGCCGACTCCGACATGTCAACATGCTGACCAACATCATACCTCGCCTTCGGCTTCAGGATTTAGTGCGAAACCGATAATTCTTGGTCTTCTCGTTCCCAATTACTCAATTAAGAACCCTTCACGATTCACATGATCTTAGAGCAAATAGGCATATTGACATACACATTAAGTCAAACCAATAGAATCACGCCCAGACAGCAGGAATACCTAGAAAAGTAGAGATAACATCATGCATCTGTAATTACCCATCAAGAACCAACGATAACCTGATACCATAAAAGAAGGGAGGATAAGAGGATAAGAAGAAATAGGGAAAAAACGTGCACATCGATAAATACCATGACGTTAGCGGTTATGTATTGCGATCAAGCCAGTCATCCACAGAAAAGCTCGGGAGATCATTAACACCATGTCAAAAGAAGTCTCGCCCTCAACAACATTAAATCTCGACTTTGTACCAGAGTGTTGAAAGGGACTGCTGATACTAACAACGTTCGCAATATAGGTTATATAAGAATGTCGAGTATTGATGCGATTGCGCGGCGAGACATCAGCATACGCACAACATCAACGCGCATATATAGTTGTATAAGTCGTCTCAAGAACAGACAGAGTAAAATCATCAGACAGAAATGTCCGAAGTGCGAAGAGAGCGGGGGTGTAGAAAGATTGACAAGTGAATAGTGAGGCCTAAGAGGTAAGCCAAGTGACCAGTCCAAAAGTATTCGGAAGGTAATATGGCTGACATATGATGACCAGGGGTATTCTTCATCCTAAAGATAGATGAAATCTATCGACAGGGGGTATGGAGGTGATAGATAAAAAACGACTGAGGATTATAAAATGCATTGCCGCCTCACCAGTAAGACTGGCCAGCAGGAACACCGAGAGATTGTGGGGACTGAACAGACGTCCAAGATAGGGGCTGTGGGACTCTAGTTGTCGCCAAGCCCTGGGTCTGTTCACCAACAAAAGTAGGATTGACAATTTGAGTATGACCATTGACGGTGATAGGATGGCCACCATGTTGAAGCATTTGTTGTGGAGCCTTGTCATATATCATTTGAGGTTTCTCGTAAATCGGTGTCCCGGGTACACTTTCATCCATCCTCATGCTAATGGACATCATACCATTTCTGTCGTATGGGGCAAGCCCGCTACCATGATGAAAATAGCCTGTTGACGGATGTACGATTTCGTGTTGCAGAATGCCGAATTGTGAACCAGCATCATTTTCGGGAGGAGAAGAAATGCCATTGGCAGATGGCGACTGACTAGAGTAGGAGAATACAGAAGGAGCAAGCTGTACCCTGTCAAACGCTTGAGGCTGAGAGTTCTCTGTCATGGCATTGGGTCGCGAATTTCCGGACGGATATGCATCTGGACTAAACTGGGAAGGTCTTCGACTGGCATTTCCAGATGTCGGGCCGTCCATGGATCCGTAACTCCCGGCTGGACTGCCTTCGTCGAACTGTGACGTTGGTGTGTGGTGAGAAGCATCATCCGAGCGAGTTGTGCATTGATATGGGGAGGATGAAACACTATTCGGGTCACTAGTTCCATGACCGCCGGGCGGCACAGGACCTACAGAGGGTGAGTCGCTTGTTCGCTGATCTCAAATATATGTACACGAACCTTCGTCAACGTTGAATATTGGCCTAGTCTGCTCAAAAGAGCTATGATGTCCCGTCTATAGCCAACTCAATGAGATGACACCGCTGCAACCATGAGGGAGCTCACCATAAACTGTCCATGAGGTATTGGATATGCTGGCTCGACTTGCATTGAGATTTCAGAAGGAAAGCCAGGGGGCGAGTCGTCGTAAGACATTATGGGTTGTCGGGAAACTGGGTGTGGTTTAGGATGCTGAATTTCAGTAATCTAGACAAACCATGAGCCCAGTCGTTGAAACTCCAAAGACGTGGATTTACCTGTCCATGAGGTACCGGGTCTGGCTGGGCGATTGCCAAAGTATAGCTCTCAGGCCTTGGATAATCCTTATCGACAGACTGGCAAGCAGGTCCAGCATGACCCATGCGCCCCTGCCTGCACCTGATACCAAGAACGGGAGGCGGACCTGGTTTAGCATGCTTTGTGAAGTTATATTCCTTCTTCTTCGATGTAACGCCATCGGAATTTGTGCCTACTGGGCTAAGCTGATCATGTTTTCGCTTGACGACTTGTTGAGCTATTTGCGTAGATATTCGAAGCTTGGGGGGAGCAACGCGCTGTTTTATATTTTCCCAAATCTCCCGCCTCGATCTTCCCAAAGCGTATTCCCTATCCATCATGATCTCCATACCTTTCCGGACCTCTGTTTCACTGATAAGCGATACAGCAGTTGAAGACTGAGTGATGACAACAGCATCCAAAACCATCCTCTCGAGGGGATAAAGGTCCATCAACAGAGGCTCGACGAGATGTTTATCCGATTCCTTACATAGCAGGCCATTTAACTTGCTTCCCAATCGGAAGATTGCTTGTGCTGCACCAAGACAAGATTGTGTCGCCATCGCCATCGCACTTCCTTGTATCTGCGGCTTCTCGCCAACCCCAGGCTTGCCTGGAACCTTAGTAAAACCCAGAGTCCCTTTTTCTTGCTTGGCGATGGCCGCAGAGTTTGCAGAAATGAGGAATGGTACATACACTCGAAGAATCAAAATCTGAGCAACGAGAGACAGCTCCCATTTGTGCCTAAGCTCGTCAGCCTTCTCGTTCTCATCCTGGCTGATGAAATCCCGGCTCCATCTCCGAATTTCATCCTCTAATCTAGCAGCTTGGTCGAAAGTGTATCCGCAGCAGCATTCAGGATGGGATAGCCGATGCTTCACATGTTGTGCAAGTTCTACGAGCCTGCGGGTGGTGGCATATGAGATTGATCCTTAGATGCGCCGGTACGATTCAAGGTTTACGCACCGACAACGTGCGATCACGTATTTTCTAGTGACCGAGTCGTAGAGGTTGCCATTAAGCTCCGGTAAACGAACAGAATGAGACACCGGAGGAATCAATGAAGGGTGGCCGAGTGCATCTGAAGTGAATCTAGGTAAAGCAGATAAGATCGGCCAAAGCAGTCCAGTCCGAAATAACTACGCACAGATCGTAAAACATTACATCCCACCAGACTACGCAACGGAAATCCTCCCAATGACGATGAGAATCAGCCCGTGAGGAAGGTTTGTCGTCCGATTGTTGCCAAGCAGCTATCTCCTTTCCAAGTCCGATCTCTCGAGCGATATTGACCATCTTACCAACCTGTGAAAAAGATGAGCAGGACAAGAGGAACACCTGGCCAAGCACACGAACCATTGCAAAAATTATTCTAGGTTTTGAACCAACCTCTTTCCTCCGCTCTCCTGAATCATTGACATTATCCTGGGTGACGAGCAGCAAATAACCAATGCCGGCGAGGCACGCTACCAAGAACAGAACATAGTCTTTCTCCGACTTCTTCGAGTACGAGTTCTCCCAGACTGAAAGTGCCTGCTGAGAAAGGGCGTACAAAACGCCAGCATTGACATCTTCTGAATCAAATACTTCGGGAGGTGACACAGCAGCCCCGATAGCTAAAATAGCCGTAGTCATGGAGAAGAATATCAGGTCTTCTTCTGCCTTTCTCTTTTCTTTCTCTTTTGAAGGTGCGGGTCCTGATTTGGAGGTGGAGCTTGGTTCGAGAAACGAACGTCCCGATCCTGGCTCCACGGCATTGAAATCGGGAAGATGGCCATTAATCAGGCTAATGGCTCTCTGCTCAAACTTATTCCAACCTCCTGGTAACGGAACAGGCCTCTGAACAAGAACAGGTCTGGCTCGAGCCAGAATGCGCATGCAGATTGATGGACTTGGAAGGAGGCTGAGGACAGCTGGAGTAACTGATGGCACCTGTGGAGAACCATATAACTTTGTCTCAGAATAATATTCACTGACACGGGGAAGTAATGGCTGAGGATTGAGATGACGAGAATGAGGAAATAAAGTAGTATTGAGTCTTGCACGAAGCTTCGTTCGCCGCTCAATATCCGCGGGAGAAGGCTCAATCTGGATTGGGGGAGGGGGACGTCCAATAGTAGAGCGTCCCGAATGTCCATTCTCTACTGAATCCAGCCAGGCAGAATGGAGTTCTTCCAATGAGAGAGCAAGCGGACAGGGCGCATCATGCACATGGGTTAGCACAGCAGCGGAATGGTGCTGATGCTGATGGATGTCCTGTGGGAGAGGAACAGATCGAATGGAAGGAGGAGGAGCAGAGGAGGGAGGGAGACGATGAACATCTGCCACATTCTGGAATTGAGCAGGAGGATAAGTAGACTGGAAAGATCCAGATGTCAGTTGGGCCAAAGTAGATTCGACCTGCAGCAGACGATTATTGAGGGAATGTAGGTCGACCTTTTCCGCCGCAGCTGGTGAGTAGATACACCTTGCAACGGTATCCCGCTTTGTGCAGCTGCTGCATGGAGTGCGGCGATCACACTTGAGCTTGAGACGTTTGCACTAACAAAAGGGCTGAACAACAATTGAGTGAATGATCTGAGGTAGACAGACCTCCGCGCAGACGACAGTGATGCGGGAGCGGATCTGACTGCAAATATGATCGTGAGTGAGTCAGAAATATCAAACAGCTACGGCGTACGGTGTGGACACTGTCTGAGATGATGAAGACTGCTGTTCCATGATGCTACGGTGGTAATGGGAGGGGCTGAGAGGGAAAGCGCCCTCAACGTTCTCGATTGTTTTTCTCAATAACCACACGGTCTGTATTCTGTGACATAAAGGTAGTCACACACTTATGTTACCCAACTCCATCCAGATCCATCGAGATCTGGACTCGGATCCACTACAAGGTGCCTGGCCAGGACACTCTTGAAATCGACAACGCTGTCTTGCTGAGCAACCCAATTGGAAAATAATCAGAAGAATCTTGCTAATGAACCAGGCCACCCCTTCGAACATGTTTCATTCATGGACAACTTCCCTACAACTTCCCTCCAGGACCGCGCACAATGCTTATCACGTGTTTTCCTAGCCAATTTTGCATCAATACCCCGAAATGCAACCAGAGGCTTGCAGATCCTTGCTTCTGCAGCACCGCTCAGAGCACCTACGGCATGATCATCAAAACTATCAGTAATATCATAACGCTCTGGTCAAGTATCTCCTCTACAACGGGCACTCGAGGATAGCAACACTTATTTTTTATGGGCAACTTATGACGATAATTTTGAATTGATGCAATGCAATACAATGCAACTGCCAGCGGATGCTCTAAGCACTATTGATTCTCAGAGTACAATTTTTTACCCCAAATCAGGCGCCTTCGTCATTGTCGATGTTACATTCATATCGCTACGTACAAAGCGAACTGTAACCGTCAATTCACACTCAAGAACCTGTCGGACGACTGTTGTGTCATGTTTCGAGAGGTGACATCGGCTTCAGCGAGTACGGCAACGAATGGCCCCTTTGTTAATCACAATTTAACCGATCACTGTTATTGTCCCCCTTTTTCACTGAACGTACAAGATCAACCCAGTCACAAGTCTTGCATATTATTCTCTTCCTGAGAAGAGAGGCAAATTCTTCTTTGGTGCATACATCGACGTTGTCCTGCTTCCGCGAGCGTTGGTCGATGATTGATGGTTGATAAATCATACATCGGCTTCCAGATAGATGTATGACTAGATGATAATACCTCACGTCGAACAAACTTCATATTTGAGAAGTTTTCCAAATGAGTCTTCAGTAGAGGTCTCGCACGTACAAGGTATGACTTCTTGTTTGTTGTTGGACTCTTGATCATGCAGCAGTAGCAAACTCCCCCCTGAATGCTGTATTTTTGTGGATGAATTATCTCGAACAAGTTGTTACCTCTCCGTGTTTCAGGTGGCTTTTGCCTGACAGTGCTGTGTTCTAAACCTTCTTTTATGTAAACCACTAGTACAGTCACAACGTGACTCAAATGGCGTGGCTAGTCTCGTACTAGCATGAAACATGCCAAATGAGCATTATGTACTATAAATTGCTGGACACTGTGAGGTAACCTAGCATGATGTAAACGTGGTCAAGCGTGGTATCTGAGCCTTGCAAAGAAAACGTGGCTCTCAACGCTACCCCGGTGAACCAACAGCTCACTGGCATTATGAATTGATCTATCATTGCTAGGGATGTGAGCCCAGCTGATATTATTGACGCATAAGGTTAACTCAATATCGAAATGTGAATCTGACAATCAATCTGGGTTATTGAGTCGTAAAAAGACATTTAATCCAATAATCCCTGTAGACTGGTTAAACACGTTGCATACCTACCCTGTGTACGTACACCGCGTAATAAATTGTTGAACAAAAAAAACGTTGCATACCACCTGAGAACCCGACTTCATAGTGATGTATATCAACTTATTATATTCTCTCAAACCTCAATTGACAGCCTTCCTTCTCAGTGAACCAATTCCTGCCGATATCGTTCTCGCCAACCCCGCAACTCTATAAATATCCTGACGTTTCCAATCACTCAAATTTTAATACAAGTCCTATCCGAGCAGATGGCCAATTTTCTGCTGGTAGACGTGTGTCAAATTCATGATTGGTTACACATGTCATCAGAGTGAGGAAACTCGAATAATCAGTGCTTTTTTTGATTCAGCATTTCTCTTCTGCAACAAACCAACTAGTACTAACATAGCAGACATTCAACTGTCAAGTCGGCTCAGGAAATATGCTGTCAAGTGAGTTACAGGTATGGCATCATTTGTCTGTCAACTCTGTCACATGTCAGTTGACAATTAGCCTTAACCCTCCATGGACTCTAACAATAATTTGCATAGCCATCCACCTGGCCATGTCCCTGTAGAAGCACAGCAAATGGCTGTTGTCAAGAGCCTGCTTCAGTCACTTTTTTTTAATTCATTAATTTATTACATGGCATATAAACACAATCTACAGTAGTCTATTGGTTCACTATCCCTTCTTGTCCTTTAACCACCACCATCTCCCTTCAGGGGTTCATATTCTACCTAACATCTCTCACTAATATTGTTGTTATTCACCATCCTCCTTTATCTCTTGCCTGTCCTCAGAGGCAGCAAATTTCTCTTTTATCTTATGTTCAATGTGTGTTCAT